>Ga0209977_10000311_pt1 | contig 19160 bp, 19 predicted proteins | sample SumtaG_2_FD_183113 | JGI IMG/M metagenome (GOLD analysis project Ga0209977, IMG submission 183113) | Deep subsurface microbial communities from Indian Ocean to uncover new lineages of life (NeLLi) - Sumatra_00607 metaG (SPAdes) (version 2) | ecosystem: Environmental > Aquatic > Marine > Oceanic...
TGGAACTGGTGTCACATTGAAATTTTTAGAATTTAATAAGACTCCTGTTCTTGATATCATTCATGGTTGGACTAAACTGATCCGTGATTATAGAACTGGTGTTTCTCAATTGACAGATGGTGAAAATGGTGATGGTTATTCAAAGAGTAAATATGCATCAACACTATATTATTGGACAACTTCACCTGATGGACAAACTCCAGAATATTATGCATGTTATGATGGGGTATTCCCAACTAAAGATCCTCAAGATTTATTTGCAAGCGATGTAGAGAACGTAGCCAAATTAGATATCGAAATTGAATTCAACGTTGATTATATTTATCATGAACAATGGGTATATAATAAATGTTCAAGTTTGATGCAAGAAATATTTCTACCTTCAAGATCTACTGTTCTTGGTTATGGGGACCGTATTGTTGGATCGTAATTTTATTTCAAATCAGTACAGATAATATTTCTGACCCGATTTAGGATTTAATCAAAATGGAAAATTTAAATGAATTTATTGGATTAATAATATTAGGATCCGTAGTTATTTACAGAAAATATTTAGGTGCTGGTGCTAGAGCTTGCAAAAATTCGAAAAATAAAAAAGAATGTATTAATAAATATCGAATTAAGGGATACAAAGCCCAGATTAAAAAACTCAGAAGTAGTATTAAAAAATGTTCCGAATCTAAGGATTCTAAAAAAAAATGTCAGGAAGTGGTAAAAAATAAAATACGAAAAACCCAAAAAAAATTATTAAAACTGATTAATAAGGAAAAAGGTAAAATGATAATTAGAGAACTTAAATTAATGGCTGGAGAGATTATTAAAGAGTCTGAATATTCTACCTCCGCTAAAATACAATTATTAAAATTTGTTTTGAGTGAGGATTCTGAGATTCAATTAAAGGCTTTAATTCTTGATGGAAAAGTAATTGATAAATTAGAAGAAGATACCATCGATATCATCAATAAAAGATTCAGTATCACATTAGAACAAGCCAATCAAGACAGAATTGAAGAAACAAAAGATTTCGTTGAGGTTGGAAGAGAAGTTTTGTGTAAAATAATAGAATCAGACTGTAAAGATATGAACAAGTTTGAAAATATAATAAATTTTATTGTTAATGAGGCATCTGATTATCAAGTTTTATCGATGGTGTTTGAAGGTATTGTTCCAGAAGAAACTGTCAATGAACAGAAAGAGGCTGAATATTATAATTTTATAAATGAAATTAAGGGTGCTGGTAAAGTTGCTGGGACCATTGCTGGTTTTGGTGGTGCTGGAGTTGCTACTGCTGCCGCCGCAGGTTCTATTGGTCTTGCCAATATAAGTGCAGCAGGTGCTGGTATTGGTCTAATTTTATATGGGGCATTTGCGGCATACAAAAAATTTATGAAAACATACGGAAAAAGATGTCAAACATTTAAGGGTGAAGATAGAACAAAATGCCTAGAAAATGCTAAAAATCAGGCACTTAAACAACAATTTAGTGTTTTGAAAAGTGGTATGAATAAATGTAAAAATTCTAAAGACCCATCTAAATGTACGGAAATAATCAGAAAGAAAATGGCAGAGGTTCAAGCCAAAATAAGATAAGAAATAATATTAAACAATTAAAGGAGTTAATAAAATGACTAATAAAAAAGAATTAAAAAAATTAGCTGGTAGTGCTGTAATGGAATCTGGATATTCAGATTCTGCTAAAAAACAATTATTTAATTTTATACTGAATGAGGCATCAGATGCTGAATTAAAGACTTTAATTCTCGATGGTGAGTTTGAGAGATTAGATGAAGATGCCATTAACGTTATCAATAAAAGATTTGATATGGTTAGTGAAAACGAATTAGAAGATTTTATTTATGTTGTCAAGGAAGAATTATGTGATGTGTTAGAAGAACAAGGTCATGATTCTAAAATGTTAAAACAAATGGTTAATTTTGTTATCAATGAAGCGTCTAATTATCAAATTCTATCTATGTTCTTCGAAGGTATTTTACCCGATGAAATATCAAATACAGAAAAAGAAATTTCTCTAAATGAGTTGGCTCAAAATATTATAGAAGGCAAATTTGAATTAATTAGTGAAGAACTAGGGACTGTTGGTAAAGCCGCTGCTGCTACCGTTCTTACTGGAGGACCAGGACTTATTTTGTATGGGGCATATAAAGTATTCCAGAGATATATGACAAAAGCTGGTAGGATGTGTCGGAAAGCCATAGATCGTAGAGCGTGTAGAAAACAATATAAAATTAACGGAATCAAACTTCAAATTAATGCATTAAGATCGGGTATGTCTAAATGTGCCAAAGCCAGAAATCCAGAAAAATGTAAGGTGAAAATTGAGAAAAAAATTAGTCGATTAAGTGCAACATTGGCTGGAACAGCAGCATCTGCCAAACAAAGAGCAGAAGGATAAATTTTTAAAAAATATGTAAGGAAATTAAATTAATAGAGTCATATACAAAACTCTGAATTAACGAATAAATAACGTATAAATTATGAAAAAGGAGAATTTAATGTTTACAGGTTTTCAAAATATTGAGTATCCTGAATATGAGGTGATTACCCCTCATACTCATTATTCATTTACCGTGAGTACATTAAATGTTCAAAAAGAACAGAGATTAAAGGGAAGTTTAGTTACACCAATTAAAATAACAGAACATTTAAATAGAATTCTATGGGAATGTACCGTTTCGAGGCCAGAAGAAATTAAAACATATGAAGACTTTATGAAAAAAATAACACTTAAAGATAGAGATGCTTTATTGTACGGTTTATATCATATTTCATATGAAGAAATTAGAAATTATATGGTAAGTTGTGTAGCATGTAATAAAGAATATCCAATAACCATTCAGGCCAGTTCAACATTTAATTTTAATCCGTATCCATCGAATGATATATTAACCAAAGTTATTAAATTACCTCTTCCTAAGACTAAAGGTGTTTTTGCGTATATAAAACAACCTACGTTAATCGATGAAATTACTGCCTTTAAATCGTTGTCTGCTGATAATGAATTGATTTCAATTACATTACCGATTCAAAAATTTACTCAGGAGACAGAAGGAGGTGATGATACACTGGTTTACGATCAACGAACTGATATTTTAGATGCATATATGACACTACCACCACTCGATAAGAGAGCATTATTCAATGAATATGCAGAAAAGTTTGGTAATTTTGGTATTGAATTAAAATGTCAAACTACATGTCAGTACTGTGGAAACAGTGATATCATTAATATAGATTTGGTGGAACAATTTTTTCGGATGGTGTTCTCAGTTTGATAAAATAGCTGAATATAAAAAAAATATGGATCAAAATATATTTACATGCATGGATCTGACTGGTCAGAAATATATAGATATTATGTATATGCCTATTAAGACCTTTCTAGATTTTATTATGTGGAAAATAAAAATCGAAGAAGAAAAACAAAAAAAGATAGAGGAATTAACAAAGGGATAAATAATGATCAATGAAGAATTCCCAGATTACTAACCTCGTAATCTGGGAAGAGTTGAATCATTAAAAATAATAAAAATTGGAATCACATATAGGAGATAAATTTTTTGAATTTACTCGACAGATTTAATGCTCAAATTGTAGGGTCTGATAGTAAAATATTTGATATTAGTGCCAAAATATCCCCCAGTGGTGATTTTGCAAAATTAAAAGATTTGGATGTTATATTATCATCGTGGAATGCCATATTACTAACTCCTATCGGAACATATCCATTCGATCCAGATTTTGGTTCCAGATTATTAAATTTTGTATTTGAACCGGCAGATTCCCAAACAGCAAAAAATATTGAAAATGAAATTGCTACAAAATTATCAAGATATGATGATAGAGGGACAGTTAAAAGTATTACTGTAAAATATTTACCAAATAGAAAAGGTTTTACAGTTAGTATTTTAGTTAAATTTCAAGATTTTGAAGGTCAAGTATCTGCAATTATTGATGATAGTGCTTATTTCAATTTTTTAAGACAATCGTGAGGAATATGTAATGTTTGACTTCAAATACTATGTTTTGAAGAACTACAAAGGAATATTTAGAAAAAAACATTCTGGTAATATTCACATATTGATAGTTCCAACCAGTATAAATGAATCACTGTATCTTGTGATTATTGGTGAGATAATTAAAGAACCAAATTCATTTGCGTGTCAGATGATAATAAGACAAATGAAGGAATTTATTGATAATGTTATTCGTATAGAAAAAGAAAAATATAAAAATAGATATATTTTACTTGAGAGTTTACCATGTCGAGTCAGTGATCAAGGTCAGGGAAAATATATATATTCATTTCCAAATAAAGGACAATATATTAAATCTGATTTGTCCCTAACATTTGAACCAGAATACACTACAGATAAAACCAAAATATACGTTCTTAGAGGGAACATTAATTTAGAAACTGATGATGTTAATCCTAAAACGTTCAAGATGATCGCAATGAAAAAATTAGCACATTTAGGTCGAAAATATCATGATGAACAGAATATGAGGACATAGTAATAATGGCAGATAGTGCTTACACTAAAAGTGTTATTAACAATGTTTATTCTAAAATGAACACAACATCTAATGCAAGATGTAAAACAAGATTTCCTGATGATCAACTTAAATACCAAATGTGTTCCCATCAAGCCATGGCTGACAATGCCAGAGTACTCGCAACACGTTTGAGAGGACAATTAGGTGGGTGTGAGAGAACAGAAAATCCTGAAAGATGTACAACCACAATTTCCAAGTTAATTGAATATTTAGATGAAAAACAAGAAGAACATGAAAGTCATATTGACCAATTAAGAGATCTGGAAGGATAATAAAATGTCAAATAATTTTCAGTTTTATACTCGTCTATATTCGTACATACATGAATTTCAATCATTAGTTCAAGACTATTACTCCAAACATGGAATAGCCTATTTAGTTACATATTATAATATAAATACTAGTGAAACAGTCTGGGATAATGATAAAATATTTGGTGGTGCATATGAGCGAATAGGTGATCTATCAGGTGTGAAATGGAATAAATATTTATTAATTCCTGTTTACTTCTCAGAAGAAATATCAACTGCTTTTGATGGATCTGAAAATGGATATTTAAAAATGAATGAGACAACGATTACAATCCCTGGTACATATGGTATAACACCATATCCAGGAGATATAATTAAATTGGAACAAGATTACTTAAGTACAGATTCAACAAATACATATCCAATTTTTGTTGTTTCAGGAATAGAAATATATCCTAATACTAATAAAAGATTTTGGAAATTAAGATTAGAAGTATTTCAATCGAAAACTACTGAAGAACTAGATGAACACATTGAAAATATATATTCTTTTTTTAATTATACGAAAAAAATTTACAGTATTCCACAAGCAACATTTTTAACACGAATGATGATTAAGTGTGAAAATACAACAGATAGATTAAATAATTTATACGATGAAAATAGCGGTTTCTATTATATTTGATTGAACAAAGAAGGAGTTTATAAATGTGTGAAATATTGGAGTTAGTCAGATGACAATTTCACTTATAAAAAATAATAAAATATGGAAGCGCATAAAACTAAATAACAAGGAGGTGAAATAATGGCATCTACAACTTTAAGTTCTCAAATATATTCATCTAAAGACGCCACGGTCCTGCAAATTACTGAATATTTACGGACATATTTAGAACTAGAGAACATTACACTTACCAAAGGATCATTTTTATCTTTTCTTGTAGAAACTTTAGCCACGTTAAGTTCAAATTTAGTTTTCTATGAATCCAGTGTTTACAATGAATTTTTCTTAACGAAGGCGAAATTACCTGAATCCATATATAATTTGGCTACATTTTTAGGTTATAACACAGAAGAAGCAAATTATTCACAGGCTAATGTCTTAATAACAGTCCCACTGACATTCACAGATGATGATATCACAATTGGAATTTCTCAGAATTTCAAATTTAAGGCGCAAACAATTCCTTTTGTTACATATTATACAACATCTATCAGTGTCCAAAATAACAATTCAGTTACGATCACTGTAACAGATGGTAATAAGATATATAATATAGAACCAAACATTGATACGACAAGTGCGGAACCACAATTTCGTTTTATTCTACCAGTTAGACAATATGAAAATATTATTCAAGAATTTCAAATTGATGAAGGTCTTCAAGCATATCAATTTACTCATATTGATGTTCCATTAACTGGAAAAGTGAGTACAATGACAGTTCAGTTGAAAGATCCAGGAGGTTCATCATACCGAACGTATACAGAATTTAATAGTACATATTTAATGGCATCTGATGATTATGGGTATGTTTCAAGAAGGACATCTTCAGGGGTAAGATTATATTTTGGAAATGGATTAATAGGCGTTCAGCCACTACCTGGTTCAATAGTCCGAGTGACTGTTCAAGAAACTCAAGGTTTAGATGGAAATGTTATAGCCGGTTCTATCAATACAGGACAAAGATTGTACACCGTTGATGATGGTATTACAAAGAACGTTAATTATACGGTAACAAATGTATCTCCAGCCGTTAATGGAACAGACGAGGAGTCACTTGAAGATATAAAACAAAATGCAATTGATAATTTAACATCACTAAGTAGACTTGTCACAGAAAATGATTATGTTAATGCCAATGTTGTTATGCCAAATTCTCCAATAACATCAAATTCTAAACCAGTTCTTAAAAGATCAGATGTTAGAGTCAATGAGATTCAATTATATACCAATTTAATATATGGTAGTGAAATTGTTCCTATGAGAAATGCTTATACAACATATGATATAAACACAACATATGTTCCAAGAGGTTCTACCATATCGATTAGTTCTGAATGTACTGATTCAACAAGTGAAAATTATTATACATTATTTGATTTATCTATTGATACAACAGCCAATAATGCCGCGTATTACACGTATATTATGAATATGATCACACAAGTTCCTATGTTGGTTAGAAGTTATGATCCTCCACCAAATCAACAACCATATATTATTCCATTGGGTAATTTAACTGTTACGAGAGTTGGAAATGGCGCAACATTTGAAATGTTTTATACGGTACCAGAATCAAACACTTCTTATGGTAGTGCGACATGTGAAATGCAAGTATTATCAACAAGTACTAAATATGATATGACAAACAATATTGAACTTAAAAAATTTGTGTTAGATTTTTCAGATTATACAAATATTCCAACTGATGAACAAACGTACTATTTCACAACAAGAGACCCTGATGGAAATCAAGTTGCAAGATACTCCAATACATTCACATTTAGAAAATCATTGAATTCATTTATGTTGAGTAATATTTCATCAGATTCAACAAGTGTAACTGTATATGACATTCCAGTAATTAAGGCGTCATATTATGACTCAACTTCTGTTGTTCAATCTGATTTTGAAATGCAAATCCTTCAATCTATATTATCTAATATGGATTTTGTTAATTATAGAATGCTAACAGATTTTGTTAATCTAAAATTTACAAACACTACAGGCTCAATGAAAAATATGATCTATAATAAAATCACAAAATATAGAGTTACTGATATTTCCACATTACCTAATAATCCAAATGTTGGTGATCGATATATTGTAGCCGAGTGTGTCACAGCAGGATGTGCTGGTAGATACAATTCTAGAAAAAATCAAATAGCCGAATGTGATTCAACAGGTGTGTCACCATTATACGAACCATCATGGTCATATACAGTTCCAAATTCAAATGATACTGTTTATGTGATAAATCAAGGATACAGATATTTATATACTGGTAAAGATTGGGTTCTTCCAATCTATGATATACCGCTTCAAATATCATTGGAAATATTTAAAGATGAAACATACGGTGGATCTAATGTTGATTTGGCCGCCCTTGTTAGATCAACATTAATAAGTACATTTGGTTCGCGCTTTGGTTCTAATGCCGAAATTTACAGATCTGAAATAATCAGAACAGTTCAAGGAATTGACGGGGTATCTTACTGTGTGTTGATTAGTCCAGAATCGGATATTTATTTTAATTTTGATTTAGAAGATTTGGAAGAAGACGAATTATTAGAATATGGACCAGAATATGTTTTTTTTACAAGCGGAAATCTTCTGATTAGTGATTCCATTAATGTGGAGATTTTATAATGGAAATGTTAAATCAAACTGCAAAAATAAATCACGGTGGTTTGAAGCAATTTATACTAAAGATTACTGCCCACGAGCTGATGGAAATTTCTACACCTTGTTATATGCCCAAACTAAAGAAAAATTATTTTGATATGTTACACCTTACAGGTTTAACAGAAAAAAATGTTAAAGAATATGTCAAAAGATTTTATTATGGAACTAAATATTCAGAATTTCAATTAATTAAAGATCCAATAAGTAATCTAATAATTTATATCATGCACTATTTTTTAGTGAATAATGATATATCTGGATACACAACAACAATGACATATTATGTCTTAAGAACTTACGCGAATTTGATACACAAACAATTTCCAAAATACTGTAATCCAGACGCATTTAAATATGGATTAGAGAATGTTGCAAAAACACACTTATACAGTAGAGAAAAAACAATTGCCAATTCATTATTCTTTATGGCAAAAGAAATAATGAAACGGTACACACAGGCAATTAGAGATGGTAGTGTTGAAGGAATTGCCAAGATGATTACAGAAAACAGAACACGTTTATCTCAGAGTATAAAATCCTTTGCTGAGATTTATTATAAAGCAGTTGAGGGAAAAACTACGATTCGAAATCCTTATGAGAGTGAAGATGAAGATACAGGCAACAAATATCAAGAACAATCACAAGATAAATATCAAAGAATTATAGAATTAATAGCCAAAAAAATATGTGTTTATAAATATGTTGATAAAAAGGCTATGTCAGATGCTAAAATAGTTACAAAAATAAATTTGTCTATTACCATATTATTATCGAATTCTATGACTAATGTTAAGTATTTAGACAATATTAAAATAATAATGAAATTATTCCTGAGAAATATTAAAGATGTTAAGACATTATGTGGAAAAAGTTATTATAAATATATTAGAGATTTAATGTCGATTAAAAGAACAGCATCTGTTATTTATTTTAAACAACAAGTTAGTGAATTAGTCGAGAAATTAATAGACGATATTAAATACCGAGAAAAATATAATAGTTTGAGTAATCAATCAAAATTTATGATTAATTTATATGTTGCTCTTTATCTTACGATGATATTAAAAAACACAATATGTTAGAATAGAGACACTCACGAACAGAATTAATTTTTTGTTCATGAGTGTCTATTTCTTATTTAAGCTATGGTGGGTTGATTATCTAATAAACCAACCGCATCATTATAATCAGTTGTCGAAACCCTATCAGATGGTTCTGACGTCACATCAATACTTCCTTGATTTAATCTTGCATCTGCTTCTGCTTTTAGTAATATGTCTTCTGGAAATGGAAGTGATCCACCCCCAACTTCATCTCTATGAAAGATAGATTTTTTATCTCTCATATTATCCAAATAATTCTTCAACGTTGGTCTACTGTCGGATTGATAAGATAAACCAGCAATCATTGTGTCATACAAACTTCCAAATTCAATTCTAACGTCAACAACACCCATTTCTTGTGAATATGAAATCTGTTGTTGATCTCCGCCTTTAACCAATGTGATATTACCAATATAGGCTGAAGGAATATATAACAATCCAGGAACTTTTATTGTACAGAAAAATGGCCAATTATAATATACCCCGTCCTCGGTCTGAGGAAGTGCCAACAGTAATATAGCAGCTATTGGACCAACTATATATTTTTCTTTCATAATAGGATTAGACGGTTGTGGATTATATAATCTAACCGTAATGGTGTACGAAGGAGTAAACCCACTGTTCTTCCAAATCATAGGCATATCAACGCGAGCACCGCCTAACAATTTACCAGTCATTTCAGCTATTTTTCCAATTCTACTGCCAGCAGCCCCCATTCCAGATGCCACACTTTGAAAAGCCCCTTTAGCCGCACCCAATGCTCCTTTGGCTCCTTCACCAAACGCACTTACAAGTCCAACATCAGATTTTGACATGGCATTTAACATACTTTTAACGGCCTCTCCAGCACTTCTTTGACCTGTAATTTGAGCCAATTCAGCAGCACCAGAAGAAACAAGATCTGTAAATCTGTTTAGGAATGACTCTGAATACTGATTTGTAAAAGTATCGGTTGGAAAATTATCGGCTATAAATGCCAATTTTAGTGGTTTAGATACCAGTGAAAATTCATGTTCTTTTAATAGATTTTCATATGAATTCCAATCAGAAACTAAAGTGAATAATGTCGCAGCAGTTTCAAATTGAGGTTTTTTTGGTTCTATTTCTATAATTGGTAATGAATTATAAGTTAATTCATAACTTGTTGGACCAGTTGGCGGTTGACCTATTATATCAGGTAATTTTGTCATTATTCCAAATCTCCCCTTATTATATCAAATACATTAGGATCCAAATCAAATTCAATACCTTTATCCTGTTGCCCATTGGCCATACTTGATACAGAACTATTGATCATATTTGTGGCCCTATTAAAATTATTTACAATCACACCTTGGAATTCTTTCATTTTATCAAGACCTTCTTGAACCTCTTTACTAGACTTAAGTCCAGCCTTAATCTCACTTACCTTTTCTCCGGCTTTCATGCGTGCCATTTCAGATGTCGATAATACTGGTGTGATAACTTTTTCTTGAATTTGTTGTTTAGCCATTTCAGACTTTATTTTGACTGTTTCTGCGGCACTAATTGCAACTTCCGGTATGGCTTTTATTGTTCTTACAGTACCTCTACCAACTTTGCTAATAAATCCTCCAGCGACTTTTTTAGCCTCTCCAACTTTTTCGGTGATTTGTCTTGTGACCTTTTCTTTAAATAGTGCTTTGGCTCCAATCGTCCCAAATCTTTCACGACTGGTCATTATCATATCACCAATCTGAATGATTTCTTTATCTCTTCTTAATTGGATAATTCTATCGGTCATACCAGTAGGACCACCTTCAGTTATTCTATCGAAAGCTGTCTGTGATATCTTTCCTCTTTCAAGTCTTCTTCTATAGGCTCTCATAAGTTTTGACTCAGCAATCCCTCTAGTCACACTTGTCCGTCGTTCAATTTCTCCTCTCTCAGAGAATTCTTTACCCATAGCCTCTCTAAATTTTCCTGGAAATAATATTTTAGTAACCAGTCCAAGTACTTTTTCAATTGGCCATAATAATATTTTAACAACTGCCAGTAGTTTATCTCCAATTGTTTGAACACCTCTGACTATCTTATCTGGCATTTCTTTAACACCTGTGGCAACACTTGACACTGATTTGCTAATATTATCTACTGACTTTGAAAGAGTTAGATTCTTAAAATAATCCCATATTCTTCCTGGAAGTTCTTTGAGCCATTTTCTGAATCTGGTTTGAATACCTAAAGCCCATTCCTTAATTCTCTTATCTGTGCCTTTACCCCACTTGATAAACTTATTAATTTTATCTCCATAGAATTTAAACGCATCTTTTAAGACATCTTTAATATTGAATTGTTTGAAATAATCAAATACCAATTTCAAATTACGCGAAATTTGTTCGGCATATTTATTCAGAATTTTTCTCAATATAATAATCCCACCAATAATCATTAATGTTTTCGCATTAATAAACGGTTTTATAAGATTCCATGAAAATTTAGCAGCTCGTTTTAAAACTAATCCTACATCTCTAACAACTTTCATAAAGTGTTTTTTCATAAAACCTTTAAATCTTTCCATTATTGTAAGTCTTTGTCTGCTGTCATTTTTCTGTATATCTACCAATTTCTCTATCTGTTCAGATTCTCTTGACATTAATAATCTATACATTCCAATACCAATTTGTTTTCTTAACATTAAATCTAATCTGTATAGTGCCTTAGATTGAATTTTAATTAAAACTTCCATAGGAGATTCTTCTCTGAATTCTTTAATCTCTTCTCGTGGTCTTCCAAGCACTTTTCTTGTGATAGCTTTTGCCCCACGAACAGTTAATTTTCCGATTACTGTTTTTATTTTTGTCATGTACCCACTAAGGATTTTGACAAGGGATGTACGACCAAATTTGATTAAATGTACTGGTCCATATCTTTTTCCAGTTAGGGCTGCTGCGGTGTCTCTATTGGCTTCTAAATTATATTCTAATAGTTGAATTTGTTGATCCATTTTCCATGTCATTAATGGATAGAATGCCCCAATAGTTTGAGCCGTTGCCACTAATGGATTATTATTCTGAGAAACTAATCTTCTATATTTACCACCAAATCTACTGAATAATATTCTAAATGGAAGTTTAAGAAAAAATCCACCTATTCTATTCAAAGTTCTAAACACAGGATGTTTGTCTAAAAATCCCAGCCACATATTACGTAATCTATATGTTAAATTAATTGGATCTTTAACAATCGCCGCTTTAAGTTCAAATAGACCATCAAGAAATCTTTTATGAAATGGTTGTTCGTATTCTACATAACCTTCATCTCTTATTTTTTTAAAACTTTTGGTAAATGATATTTGTGTTAATTTTCTAGATTTTTCTTGATATTTTAATAATTCTTCAATAGGCATTACAATTTCAGCCGGATGTAATCTTGCCAAACCACCTCTACCAATAACACCGCCTTCTTGAAGTCTCGGTATTTCAGTTTTTACTTTCTTTCTTCCACCAGTTGGATAATATAATATTTCTCCATCTTTCTCGACAAATACACCACGTTTTGTTTTTTCTCGTTTGGTAGATCCGCGAACTAATTCTTCAGGTTTTTTTCCTCTTCTAAATAATCTACCAAATACACTGCCTATTCTTCCAAACACAGATCCAATACTTTTAGCTCCTGATGTGATTAAATTTTTAAATTTAGTTCCAGCAACAGACATTGTTTCGGCTATTTTACCAATGGCATTTTTAAATGCAGGGGTCTCTAAAAGTTTATTTATAAAATATCCCACGACAGGACCACCAGCAGCGGAGAGAACACGTAATTTTCCAACGTCTAACTGAATGTCTTCTTGAAGTGCTTGACCATATTGTTTAATAGCCTCTTTACTGTATTTAGCTGCGCCAACTGTTGTATTTTTAATACCTGTGACCATGGCATCAGCAGCACCACCAAGTTTCTGAACAACTTTGGCTGTAGTTGAGATTAGTCGATTAACATCTTTAGTGTTTGAAACTTTTCTCAATTCACCTTCCTGTAATTTTTTTACAGAATTTGATATTGAACTTATTTTTTTTGATTGTTCTTTGATTTCTCTATCATCGAACTTTGGTATTTTATCTACCATAATCTATCCCCTTATAATAATCTAAATATGTTATTTATAATATTTTTATTATTTCCAATTTCAGATCCTACAGCTATCACTTCTGATGGATATAATAATTCTTGAATTGGAATGTTACCGGGATCCGATCCTCCAAATACTTTTGTGTATGTTGATTGTAGTGGATTAATAATATTATTAAATTTATTTATATTATTTATAAATTTGGATGTACTTTTTACGAATATTAAAATTGCAGTAAATAATTTATCAACTATTTTTTCAAAATTATCAGCAGTTGAATTATCTTTGAGTTCCATCAATAATTTATGATATTCATCCATACCACTTTTAGAAACATGTGCTGATTTTTCAAATTTAAAAAATAAAAATTTGATTATATTTTCTATTGTACTGTCATTAACATTTTCTAGTGAAAATACTGATGAAAAATATATTTTATAATATTGTATTAAAATTGAATTAAAAGATTTCATAAATTTTAGTGAATTTTTAAATGCAGCCATGTGAGTTGATTCATGGATGGTGACACTCGCTATTTTATCAGTATCTACAAAACCAAATTTATTAACTTTTAGTGATTTATTATTTATTAAAATAAATATATTATTATCACCAGAATTATAAAAACCAAAAACATTTTCCATTTCTTTCCTAAAATATTGATCATAAGATCTAATTCTATCTGACTGAAACATTTTAGAGAAAAGAGTAGATATAATTCCTGGTTTTAATAGAAAGCATGGTATAATTTTTTTATTATTTATTAATTCTGAAATTTTTCCTACTGACTGAGATAGCCTTTCAACTCTCGACATAGAAAAAAGATATGATTTTCTTAATATTATCGAAGTATATAATTTCGATCCTAAAACAGAGACAGGTATTAGTCCAACTGGCAAAGCGAAAAACTCGGTTATATTATTCATTTTATATCCTTAATTTAAATTTATAATGACCACAATCATATATTATATAATAGCCATCTTTATGTTTTATCCTATTTATCATTATAAAAATCCATTACATTTATAAAACCTAAATTATTTTCATCATTTTTATCCAAATTATTTTTAATACGTTTCATTATATGACCATTATCCATTTTATCTATTGATATGTCATCGTTCAAATTTAAGATATCTCCAAAATCTGATAATTGTTTTGAATTTGTTGTGCTCATTACTAAAGGCGGATCAAATTTTCGCACATAACAGCAGAATGAGAGAGCAAGAGCCAAATCATCAAGACATCCAGTGTCAGCTTCAACCTTATTGTTTTTTTTTGTAACCAATCCAATTAATTCTAAGGCCAAAGACTTTGATTTAATTGTTGTTGGATAATTTGTAACATAAGAATATAATGAATCAATAATCAAAGGTCTTGTATGTCTATTGACAGGAAGACCAGGAACAATTGTTGGAGCCTTTCTGATACCATTTCCTTTTAATTTTCCTCTGTATAACATAGAGTGGTAATTACTTCTATCTAAGCCTTCAACTAATTGACTCGCAACTGTATTATTTTCAACGATTAGTGTTCCTGGATATGTAGCACATGCAACTTCAACAATTTTGGCAAAATCTGTGATTGCACATTTGGCTTGATACTCCCAAACTTGATCCATTGTTTCATAATCAACCACGACTATGGCTGACTTATCATCACCGTTTTCCGTGGCTGTATCAACTCCTATTAAATAGTGTTTATCATCTATAGGATGTTCATATATTCTTATTTCACCATTAAAAATCTTTTGAACTTCTATAGGATCTTTTGGATTGTCTTGTAAAACAACATTGGTTTTTTCATCAAAAAATGACCCTTCAGTGGGCAAAAATTTAAGTTCAAGTTCTTGTTGAATCTTTCTTAGATCACCATCAAATAAATCACATTGCATTTTATACCAATCTGGGTCTTCAGCTAATTCTTGAATCATTTTCCAGTGAATAATAAACGGTTTAAATATACCATCATTCGCTATAGACTTCAAATATCTTGAATAAAAGAATTTACCAACACCTGTAGTTTTGTTTGGTGTTGACAATATAATCGTACCATATGGAACACCTGCCATTTTAGCATGTTTTTGATTAGTTGCTAATGTTGGAACCATGGATGTCCACGCATCATCTAATTTTTCTGTATGTGCAGCCTCATCAAGAACCAAAAATGTAACCGATTTACCACGAAGACATTTAGATGGAGCTTTAGGATCAACCGGAGTCGCATAACACTTAGAACCATTTTTAAGGATAAATGTACGTTCTGTTCTTTTTGTGAATTTAGGTTGCATCCAATTAGGTAATTTGTCTATAAATCCCATAATAAAACGGGCAAAATCCGTTGATTCTTTGCCGTCTTTTGAAACAATACCAACAACAACATTTTCATGAAAAACAACCAACCAAGATATATATGCCTGAATAATTGTACTTATACCAATTTGTCTACTTTTTATAACAATAACATAGTGTTTTTGATAAACAAGTTGTAAAAGTTCTTTTTGTTTATCATATGGATTAATGTATATATCTCCTCCAGGCAGTTCGAGAAGAATATATTTTGATATATGATATTCAAAACTATTTTTACATTTGAAATACTCCTCAATGTGCTTTTCAGTTTTTTCTTTTAATTTTATCTTAGTGTCTTTCAGCATAAATGTTAAATCCTTACCTGTTCTGGTTAGTTCTCATCAAGTATATTTTTGCAACTGCTTCCCAATCTCTTATTCTATTGAATGAAATAATAGAAGATTTAAGAATATAATTACCAGTTAAATTTACATATTCGGAAATTTTTGAATTTAATTTAACATTATTACCTGTTTCTAATAGTGGTAATAAATTTAAATTCCTTTCAAGTCTAAAGTCTAACATTGTGATATTGGCTAACAATTTTGCGATATTTGCAATGGCAAATTGTTCTTCTTTTTCATATCCTGTATCATTAATATAATATCGTGTTCTGTTATTGATAACAGAATCGAGTTTTATTTTTTTATTATTTTGAGTACTAAAAGATAAGCCATAATCTTCTGCTAATGTTTCTATATCTTGTTCTATTTTATAGGATAAAGTGTCTGAAGGTTTTACAATATGTTTTATATTTTTGGATAATTTAGATGCTTTTAAATTTCCTCCATATACCAAATTTATTTGATCATACGTGTAGTACACATTTGATTTTTTAGATGATTCAGTCAAAATATTTAAATTTTCTTTATTATCACTTGCTAATTGATATACTGTAAATGTTGATTCTTTTGTTATCATTTTTGTCAAATTTTTAACATGAACTACATTATCGTACGAACAATCATATTGGAGTATACCACTATAAATACCAAATGTTTTATTAAGGTAGTCAATAGCATTTGATAAAGTTGTTGGTGGAATTAGAATTTGATCTATTTTTTCACTGTTTAAACCATCTATATCCATATCTAATGTAGCACCTGTACCAACTGAACTGACCAAATCTTGAATAACATACTGGATAGTTTGTCCTATGTAAACCCCATTGACAAGTGTTGTCATTGTTTGAAAAGCTTTTCTTGAAACACATACAATTGGAAACACTGTTCGGTCTACTTGATATGGTTTATATAACATAGACTTAATCGGTATTTCAAATGATGATTTAATAGACATTAATTCTATTTCAAATTTTTCCTGTCTATCACCATACACACTTCCGATTGGCGTAATTGTTAATTTTAGAGGATCTTCACCAGTTATTCCAACAATTATGTCACGTGGGTCAATAAATAATTCTAATTTTACAGTGTCATATACAGAATTCACAGACGCCATGATATCACATCTGACAAGATCATTAGAATAATCTTTATTTTTTATGGTTAAATTTATATCATACGAACGTGACGGTACAAAAGATTTATGACCTAAATTGTCAGGCATCAGGATATTTTTCCTTTCTATTTATTTTATGTGTTTCCAAATTTTTCTATTTTTTATATTTGAAATTGTATTTGGTTTAACTCCAAACATTTTTGCAATTTCTTTTTGTGTTAAATTTCCTTCATCTAATTTTCTAATTCGAATAACATCTTTTTCTGTTAATTTTACTCTTGGATGATTTTCACCTTTCTTTTTTTCACTCATTAACTTCAATGTTTTTTCTGAATGTTTTTTATTATAAAATGAATTATTTTCACCCTTCATTTTTTCAGATTGTTTTTTCTTTGATTCTTCTGAGACTATTTTATTTTTATTATGTAATATTGTATGTTCTCCTTTGGTCATCATTTGAAAATTTTCTAAAATATTATTTATTTTATTATCATCAATATGATGAACAACATATCATTCTGAAGTTTTTTCTACGTGAGTTTCATACATTAAAGTGTGAATTTGTTTATTTTTAGGTTTTCCATTTTTAGATAAACTAACTTGTAAATATCCTCTATTATTTTCTATTTGTTTTAATATCCTGACATCAGTATTTGTTTTTTTATCATACTTAAAACTCTTAACTCTTCCTAAATTACTTACAAAATAATCACTATCATATCCACAAATCTCTTTCCAAATCTCTCCATTAATATTTTCTAATGATAAATTTTCAAATATTTCACACATAATTAAATTCTCCTGTAAATTATTTCCTGATTTTAAAATAAAGAGATAGAAGGGAATCAGGATTTTCCTTTTCGATCCGTCGATCTATCTATCCCTGTTATTATTTTGTTCCCATCACAATAATAAAAACAAAAAAAACAACTTAGGAAGAGAAAGAGAGATACACATCCAATTTAGGATGTGTATCTCTCTTTCTAATGATATAATATTAACTTTCTTTTTCGTAAAATCCCACGAATAATATAAGTACTAATAAACCAGATATTGTTATTCCAGTTGGAGTATCAGTATATACCGAATGACAACCACATACACAAGACACTAATCCTATAGTCCCTACGATAAATTTTTTCATGGTATTCTCCTTGTACGATAAATTTTTTCTACGTACAATTTATAGAGGCGAGGACTTGAAAACATGCGAACTCCACTAGTATTATAATCATAAATTCAAACATTACTTATCATCCCCTTTCTAAATTATGTATAATAACTGGACATGTGAGTAATATTATAAAAGATATAATATATATACCTCCTATTATACATGCAAATTTTACGGATGTGAAAAATCCAATTATAGCCGACATAACAAGTACACCAAGAATTGTATAGATGATTCTCATATAATATTCCTTTATAAGTTGATTATTGTAATACCTTGCAGTATTTAAAACAACCATTGAAATATAAGTAGGAATCATAAGTATCCAAAAAACATCTTTACCGTGAAAACTAATATCAAACATGGAGCCGATGTTCACACCTATAATGATACATGAAAGAATAGATATAACAATAGACATAACAATTACATAAATTGCAACATAATTTTTTTTCATGGTATTCTCCTTGTACGATAAATTTTTTCTACGTACAATTTACAGTGTCAAGAACTTGAAAATATGCGAACTCCACCATTAGCATGAACATCTGCACCTTTTTCCATTAGAATTTCATTTTACCCTCCTTTTACTCCTCCTTATTTATCAATCGATATTTAAACAAAGAACACGGTATTTATAAATTATTTCAACTATTAATATATATAATTCGCATTATATATACATATAAAATTCATCTGATGATTATAGAAAATAGTATTTTTAATACCTGTATACCTCTTTTGTC
>Ga0209977_10000312_pt1 | contig 19086 bp, 17 predicted proteins | sample SumtaG_2_FD_183113 | JGI IMG/M metagenome (GOLD analysis project Ga0209977, IMG submission 183113) | Deep subsurface microbial communities from Indian Ocean to uncover new lineages of life (NeLLi) - Sumatra_00607 metaG (SPAdes) (version 2) | ecosystem: Environmental > Aquatic > Marine > Oceanic...
CACCATAACTCAAACACCTAACACCTTCGCTGTCCACATCTTCTTCCAACCACAATTCCAAATCTTGCCTTTTCATGGGTCTCAAACGAACCAATTTGCCTTCCCAAAAATATCCACTTGTCTCAACCTGACTCATTTAATCTCCTTAGAGATTTAACATAAGGTTATACAGTTTCTTGCTCTGTTGCCAAAATCATAATTTTCTTATACGGCAATCATAGATTCAATACTAAAATATTATAGAAAAAATATCATTGTGTTAAGAAAAAATCAATTCTGTCCATTTTTTACTCCTTCCCCGGTCATTGGCACAAATCTCACAGGGATGGTATCGAAAATTTTTATCTGTCCATTTAGTTTCTCTATTAACTTCAACTCTTGCCAAGCAGTACCCACCGGGATAACCATCCTTGCACCTTCGGCTAACTGGTCAATGAGAGGTTGAGGAACATAAGGTGGCGCACAGGTTACGATAATTGCATCATAAGGCGCGTACTCCTCCCAACCGATATATCCATCACCACATTTGACTGTAATATTTTCATAGCCTAAATCCTGAAGAAGTTTCTCTGCTTGCATAGCTAACGGTTCTAATATCTCGATCGTATAGACCTCTCTGGCAAGTTCAGCTAATATGGCTGCTTGATAACCAGAACCAGTCCCGATTTCTAAAACCTTTTCATCTCCATTCAATTTTAACAATTCGGTCATCAGAGCAACGATATATGGTTGTGAAATGGTCTGTCCTTCTCCAATAGGTAAAGGACGGTCGATATAAGCAAATTTTTGTATCTCTTCAGGAACGAATTTGTGCCTTTCGACTTTAAGCATCGCCTTTAGCAGCCGCTCATCCTTTATACCCCTATTCCTTATCTGAGCCTTGACCATTTCCTCTCTGGCATGATCAAAGAATGTTTCTTTTCTCCCCGTAGTCTCCTGATTTTCATTTAACTCTCTCTTACAATCACTTAGAAGAGAAAGTGCCATTAGCAAAATCAGAACACTTTTTAACCCATTATATAGCAAACATCTAACAGAATTCAGTTTTCCATGCATTTTTACCTCCGGGCACACTTCTTGAATCTTCGAACTCCTTTCTTCTTGCACAATATATCACAATTGTGCTAAAATTGCAACCTATTTTGAAGACTTTTTGTCCGGTTTCATGCTATAATCATTTTTTCCCTTCATGGTGCATTCCACCAAACATAATTGGAATACACGCAGTGCCCAAACGCAATCAGGGCATTGAGCGCAGCAGCTTGTATGCCATGTTAGAAGCAATGCAGCCCTTTTCTTGTTAACAACTTTTGAATATATTGCTATACTTCATGCCCCATGGTGAAGATCGCTGTTGGATCGATATACACGCTCCAGGACCTGACAAATTCCTTACCTGCATCAGTCCCGAGGAAACTCACCATCGCATCCAAATCAGATACCTCAATCTTGGCCACATAAAGGTAGGGAGGTTCTGTAGGTAATTCTCCCTCTGGTTCAGAAACAGCAGGGCCAAGAACTTTGTCTATCTTCCAAGTTTTAAAGTCTGTGCACCAAGGTGCACCCCTAATCCCTGGAATTTTCGTTTTGATGAGATAGTTGTCGTATTCCTCAGTTTTTTGGTTTCTTTTCAGATTGTATACAGCAAAAATAGTTGCCATATCGTCACCTCCTTTCTAATTGATTTTGCATGATTAGCATTTATATATAGGGCCGCATTGTTTCTAACTTGGTTATATCCGCAGTAAAGTTCGGATATCCCTCCAATATGGTGTTATTCCGAAGTAAACTTCGTATACACATCCTTTTATCTGCCAATCATTCATCTTTATAAATTTTATGTCCTCTCTTTTTTTCTGGATTCCATCTGTAGCCTTTTATACGCTTGAGGTCTTTAAGGAATTAGAATCTAAAGTGTTCTTTGATAATAGAAAGCATTTTGTTATGGATATGTCCATTACTGCCAACAATATTACCAGAAAATATATAGTCTTCCCCACCTTCCCAATCAGACACTTCTCCACCTGCTTCCTTTATTAATAAGCTTCCAGCTGCAACATCCCATGGGGAGAGTTTCATCTCCCAGAAACCATCAAGCCTGCCACAAGCAGTATAACAGAGGTCGAGGACAGCAGAACCTGCCCTTCTTACACCGCTTGAATTGAGAAACATCTCTCTGAAAACCTTAAGATAGCCATCTATATAACTGTGTGCCCTGAAAGGGAAACCTGTTGCAAGAAAGCACTCGTCTAATGTCTTTCGTTTTGAGACAGAAATCCTTTCATTATTAAGAAAAGCACCCTTTCCTTTCTCAGTAAAGTAAAGCTCTTTTCTTAGCGGATCATATACCATGCCAAGAGCAACTGACCCTTTCTCTTCGAGGGCAATAGAAATAGCAAAAAAGGGAAAGTTGTGTATGTAGTTCGTTGTTCCATCAAGCGGGTCAATAATCCATCTAAATTCACCTTTCATATCAACAGGTGCTGTTTCTTCCGTTAAAATATCAAAGTTAGGCGTTTTTTCTTTCAAAATACCAACTATGCACTTTTCTGATTCCTTGTCAACCTTTGTTACAAAATCATTTTTCCCCTTCATATCAATATCCATCTGGGAGAGCTTACCAAGATTCTCGAGCAGTATCTCTCCGCCTGCATAAACTGCTTTTTTGATAGTAGGGATAAGTTCAGTGTATTTACTCATACCACCTCCGAACACATAGTAGGGAATATGGAGTAGGGAGTAGGCAGAAGAATAAAAGAGAAAGAAAAAAAGGGAAAGTGAAAATAAAATTACTATTAGTGGTATATTTACGGTTAATCATAATTAATTGTAGTCATTTTTTACGATCGAAACGTTATTAACGATATAAAAGATCCAAACGAAACCATATAATAACTCAATCACCAGATGGCTTCATTTTTATACATTGCTTAAAAATGTCTGTATTTCATCATCTGTGTTGTAGAAATGGGGTGAAACCCTTATCCATCCACTTCTTAGTGATACGATAATCTTTTTTTTAATTAACTCCTCATACAAAACTTCCGAATCGGTTTTTACATGCTTGAATGTTACAATACCTGAACCGTTCTTCTTATTTATAGGAGAGAGGATTTCACAACCCTTGTCTTTAAGACCATTGATAAGAATTTCTCTGAGATGAAAAATCCTTTTCTCTATCTCTGCTGGGCCTATTTCAAGAATAAGTTTAAGATGTTCCATCAGTCCAAAGATACCAATTAGGTTTTTTGTCCCCTCTTCGTAACGAGCAGCAGAGTTTTTTAATGGCGGTAACTCGGAGAAGTTATTAAAATCAACCCATTGAGCACTTAACCAACCTGTATTGGTTAGTTTTAACCTATCGAGAATCCTCTTTGAAATATACATAATACCTATTCCCAGTGGACCAAAGAGCCATTTACTTGCACCTGATGAAAAGAAATCAACCTTAATTGTTGAAAGGTCTATTTTTATCGCGCCGAGTCCTTGAATCCCATCAACAAAAAGCAAGATACCCCTCTTTTGGCAAAAATCACACAAACTTTCTAAATCTACCCTTTCACCTGTTAGGAAATCAACCCAGTCAACTGTTACTGCCTTAGTCCTTTCATCAACTACTGAACTACATTTCTCAATGAAATTTTCACAACCTTTTAGTTCAATATATCTCTTTTCAACATCAGGGAGGACGTATATCCATGGGTAGATATTCGCTGGGAAACCATCCTTATTTAGTATAACATTCACACCCTTCTCCCAATCAAGAGCATTTATTGGGATAATCAATCCCTGAGATGTGTTTTTGACAAAAGCTATTTCACCAGGGTCTGCCCCTAATAACCTCGCAGCAAGTTCCCTTGTCTCTTCTACACCTTCAAGTAACTCCTTTGTTACATCTCCTTCTATTTGGACGCCAAGAAACCTTTCCATAGCTTCCCGTGCTCTTGTTGTTAAAGGACCGACAGATGCATGATTAAGATAGATTTTTCCTTTCGTAATTGGGAAAAGCTCTCGAACCTTTTCAATATCCATCATACATATCTTTCATCTGTCAACTGATTTCTATCTACTATAATAACCTCGTTTAAATCATTAATTCGTTAATAACGTTTAGTTCGTTAGTCTGTCATTGCGAGTGTACTTTTATATTTCTTCCGAAGCAATCTCATATATACAAACTTTGGCAACTAACCCTCGTTTTGATCGTTTAGTGCGTTATTATCGTTTAGTCCGTTGATTGTCAACCAATCAAACCAATTCAACAATTTGTTCACTTTCTACTTTATCCTTGTCATTATCGCCTTACGCATTACGCTATACGCTCTACTCCCTACTCCTTACTCTTTTCCCTCCCTGTTTCCCCCTATACGCCGTTTCACCGTTTCACTCTCATTCTGTCCTCTGTCTTCAAATTATTTATTTGTAAAGCCGTACTCTCCCTCAATTTTCTTCACTGTAAAATAGTGAGGGGAAAGGTACGCAAGCGGTTGAAATTTTTTATCGTCAAATTTTTCCTCTCTGAGTATCTTCTCATCAATATGAGTTCCCACTACTTCTCCAAGAAAAAGAGTATGACTTCCGAGTTCCACAGTCCTTATCAATTTGCATTCAATGTTTATTGGGCATTCCTTTATTAAAGGAGCCTTTACCACTTTTGACTTCTCTTTCGTTAACCCCGTTTTGTCAAATTTATCAACTTCCCTACCTGATCTCGTTCCGCAGAAATCTGCTTCTCTAACAAGGTTTGCTTCAGGTATATTTATGACAAATTCACCGCTTTTATATATAAGGGAAAAAGAGAATCTGTTTTTCCTTATCCCAATTGCAACCACAGGCGGAGAAGAACAGACTGTCCCAACCCAGCTCAGGGTTACAATGTTATCCCCTTTATCTGAATGAGATGTAACAAGTGCAACAGGTCTCGGAAAAACCAACGGGCTTCTCGTCTCTCTAAAATATTTTTTCATATTTTTTCCTTTCAATTTGTGTCTTATTTGACAACTTATATGGCATAAAAAGGATTACGCAGGCTAAAGCCTGCGGCTACCTTTGCGTTTAAATATTATCTTTCCGCTTACTGCCTACTTCATACTCCTTACTAATTTACTGTTTACTAATTTTCAATTATCAAATGACACAATGACCTGTTTACTTAATTACCCAATTACTTATTAACTAGCTTTCTTCACTCGTAATTGTAGATGTCGGGGCGAGAGGATTTGAACCTCCGACTTCCTGCTCCCAAAGCAGGCGCGCTACCCGGACTGCGCCACGCCCCGTATGATTTATATTATAGAAAATTTATAAAAAGTCAAGCTTTTTATTGTTGATTTACAGATTGAAGTTTAAATTACGCAGATAAAAATACTGTTTGACTACTTTATACCAATTCAGAGGTGACAGAGAGTTAAATCTATGTAATTAAAGGTCTGTTGGTATTTCTTAGAAACCTTATTTAAAATATACATGTCCGCTCTTTTGCAATGATGTAAGTAAAGTCTCAATTTTCTGACCATCCTTCGGATATGTTACCCATCGCATCGAGACCTTTATCTGGTAAAGTTCCTTCAGTTTGTTTGCAAGGCGATCACTCAGAATAAACACACCGTCTGATGGAGTTTCAGGTAGCAGTCCATAAAAGAAGTCGTTGCTGTTTAAGAAAAGATAATCTATCGTTCTCAGGTTATTTTTTACAATTCCAAACATTTTTTCCATATCAATTAAACGATTTTCACTTTGTGTTTCAAATAAACTTGTTTCAATAGTGAATATTGAAAATTGACGCACATACCTTCGAGACCTCAGTAACTCCACCTCCACCAATTTACTGAAGGTTCCATACTCAGGGTCTCTTTTTATCATCTCCAGGAGATCCTTTTTTTGTGTTCCTTTTAAGCTTTCTCTCTCTCTTTGAAAATTGTCAAATTCTTTCTTGAGTTCTGGATAGCCAGAAAGGGTCTGAAGAAGAACTTTGTTTTCTTCGCCAAATAGTTCAGTAATTCTACCGAATGTTTCTTTTAAATGGGCATGACCTGTAGATTTCCTCATTCTTTCTGCGTATTCAAGATAGTTTTGGATTGCTTCACCTACAAGACCTGCCTCCAAATAAACATCCCCAAGAACTGCATAAATATGTTCATAGTGGGAACCAATCCTTAGAATCTTCTTAGCAATCGCAATAGCATTTGCATAGAGTTTTTTTGCCCTATAGAGCTCAATGCACCTTTCATATTCGAGAATTGCTTCCTCTTTCTTGTTAAGCCTGTTCAGAACATCTCCGCCAATATTCCGAAGCTCAGGCATATCATTAAATTCCCCCACATTCTGAAGATATACCTTCAATGCCTCATGATACCTTGCCTTAATGAGGAGGTTTCTCAGTGTTTCAATAACTCTGCGATAAGTTTTTTTGTTATTCAATGCTTTAAATTATACAATAAAAAACTTTTATTGTCAAGAAAGAATTAAGAGTCTGTTTATATTCTGTTACGCTTAGACAAAATCTGTTATCAATCATAAGACATGATAAACTACCTATAGCAAAGTTTTTCATGTGTATTGATAGTTCAAGTTGCAAACTAACTATTTAAATTATTATTACTTAACATTGAATTTCTCCTATTTATTTAATGGAACAGAATTCAGTAAATACATAGTAAGAGGCAAATCAGATGAAAGATGTATCTTTATTCATCACAAAATATGAAACAGCTGACAAATAATAGTAATTACTGGTATTTAGGAATATCTCCATCAGAGAATAGGAAACAGTTTTGCTAAATTTACTTGACACACAACAAAAAATTTGATATTAATTTAGTATGAAAGAGAAAGAGCTTTCGTTCGAATCTGCATTAAAGAGATTGGAAGAGATTGTAACCTCCCTTGAAAAGGGAGATGTATCACTTGAGGATGCAATCAATCTTTTTGAGGAAGGGATTCAAACTGCAGAGGTTTGTAAGAAAAAACTTGAAAGTGCAGAGAAAAGGATCAAAGAACTGATTAAAAACTCTGATGGAACCTTTTCACTCTCTGATTTTCATTTTGAAGTAAAATGAACATAAAAGAATTTTTTGCCCAAGAGGGAGAAATCATAGATAGTGCATTAGACAAATTTTTACCAGAGAACGCAGAACCTGAAATAATCACAAAAGCTATGAGATACAGCATCTTTGCAGGTGGAAAGAGATTGAGACCTATCTTGCTCCTTTCAACGTACAGGGCTACAGGAGGAAAGTGGATAAATAAGATACTACCATCAGCCTGTGCTGTCGAAATGATACATACATATTCTTTAATTCATGATGACCTTCCAGCAATGGATAACGATGATTTCAGAAGAGGCAAACCCTCATGTCATAAAATGTTTGGTGAGGCAATTGCTATACTTGCAGGTGATGCACTTTTTGCAAAATCCTTTGAGGTTCTGCAGAAGACAAAAGTAAGCGCAGAGAAAATCTGGAAAGTAAATAAAATGATCTCTTCAGCTGTCGGGACTGATGGTATAATAGGCGGTCAGGTAATGGATATAATCTCCACTTCAGACAATAAAGATAAAAAATTACTAAAATATATTCATTCCCATAAAACAGGTAAGTTTATCTCTGTTTGTATGGTAATTGGCACAATCCTTGCGGATGCGTATAAGGATGAAGTTAATTCAATAAAACGAATAGGAGACCTACTTGGTTTTGCCTTTCAGATCGTTGACGATATCCTTGATGTTAAAAGCACAAAGAAAACCATGGGTAAAAGTGTCCGTAAGGACGCTGTAAAAAAGAAACTTACATATCCTGCTGTTTACGGGTTGGAAAAATCGAGAAAAAAAACGCTACAACTACTTGAGAAAACAAAAGCAATTTTTCATAATGAACTGAAGCACAGGGACACAATCAAATTGGAAAACATCGCTGAATTTATTGTCAACAGGGCATATTAAATCCTGAGGGATTAACAGGAATATTTTAAAGATGACATACCTTAAAAATATAGCATCACCTGAGGATTTAAAAAAACTCGACATCCATGAACTAAAGATACTCGCCCAGGAGATAAGGGAGAAGATAATTGATGTTGTATCAGAAAAGGGCGGACATCTTGCTCCGAGTCTTGGTGTAATAGAGTTAACGATTGCGTTACATTATGTTTTTGAAGCACCGAAAGATAAGATAATCTGGGATGTTGGTCATCAGGCATATGCACATAAACTTATAACAGGAAGAATAAAAGAATTTGATACATTGAGACAGTATGGTGGAATAAGCGGTTTCCCGCGAAGGAAAGAGAGTGAGTATGATGTTTTTGGAACAGGACATGCAAGTACATCGATTTCTTCTGCACTCGGTATCGTTGCAGCTAGGGAACTTAAAGGAGAAAAATTTAAGGTTGTTGCTGTTATTGGTGATGGCGCACTTACAGGTGGTATGGCGTTTGAAGGATTAAACAATGCCGGTCATCTAAAAAAGGATATAATGATAGTCTTGAATGATAACAAGATGTCTATAGCAAAGAATGTGGGGGCATTCAGGAGGTATCTAACAAAGATATCAGCTATACCCACGTATCACAAACTACGATACGATGTTTGGGAACTTATTAATAAACTGCCCAGTACTATCGTTGGTGAAGAGATAAAGGAACTGGCACACAAGATTGGAGACGGTTTAAAAAACCTTATTGTCCCTACGATGCTCTTTGAAGAACTTGGATTTGAGTATTTTGGACCGGTCGATGGACATAATATTTCAGACCTCATAGATATCTTTTCAAAGGTTAAAAGAATTGTGGGACCAAAGCTTGTCCATGTACTTACAAAAAAGGGTAAGGGTTACTCGCCAGCTGAGGGTGACCCTACTCACTTCCATGGTTTGGGAAAATTTAATAAAACAACTGGCCTTTCTGAACGAGGAAATGGTCCACCCTCTTACTCAAAGGTTTTTGGAGACATAATAGTAGAACTTGCAGAAAATGATAGTAAGATCGTTGCGATAACGGCTGCTATGCCCACAGGGACAGGACTTGATAATTTTGCAGCAAAATTTCCAGAACGTTTTTTTGATGTAGGTATTGCTGAACAGCACGCTGTTACCTTTGCAGCTGGACTCTCAACTGAAGGACTGAAACCGGTTGTCGCAATATATTCAACATTTCTCCAGAGGGCATTCGACCAACTTATTCACGATGTCTGCCTTCAAAACCTTCCTGTAATATTCTGCATGGATAGGGGCGGGATAGTCGGGGAAGATGGTCCAACACATCATGGGACATTTGACCTTTCGTACCTGAGAATAATTCCCAACATGATCATAATGGCACCAAAGGATGAAATTGAACTGAAGAACATGCTTTATACTGCAGTAAATTATGGAAAAGGACCCATTGCAATAAGGTATCCAAGAGGAAATGTTTATGGCCTACCACAAAAGAAAAAACCTAAAAAGACTCCTATTGGAAAAGGGGAGTTGTTAAAAGAGGGTAAAGATGTTCTTATCATTGCTGTGGGTTCAATGGTCTATCCATCACTCGATGCTGCAAAGATACTTTCAGAAAAAGGTATAGATGCAGCTGTCATCAACGCACGGTTTATAAAACCCATCGATGATGCTTTAATAAGAAAAGAGATGGAGGGTAAAAAACTGATTGTAACAGTAGAGGAAAATGCGGTAAATGCTGGATTTGGGAGTGCAGTCTTAGAATTTCTGCAAGCGATCAATGCAAAGAAAAGAATCTTAAATATTGGAATTCCTGATAAGTTCGTTGAGCATGGAAATCCAGAATTGCTCAGAGAAAATTTAGGACTTTGCTGCAAAGGAATAGCAAAAAGGGTAGATGAATACTTAAAAAAAGAAAAAGGATAGTCTTTTTATGGAAGAGAGAAAAAATAGTTTTTTCGGCAAGGTGGGTTCTCTAACACCAAAACAAATAGTAAAAGAACTTGAAAAATATATTATTGGACAGGATAAGGCAAAGAGGGCAGTTGCTATCGCTTTGAGAAATCGATTCAGAAGACAGATGGTAAACAAAGAGTTGAGAGAAGAAATTATGCCCAATAATATCATTATGATTGGTCCAACAGGTGTAGGAAAAACAGAAATAGCAAGAAGGCTTGCAAATTTGGCAGAGGCACCCTTTATAAAGGTAGAGGCTTCGAAATTTACAGAAGTTGGATATGTAGGTAGGGATGTAGAATCAATGGTACGGGATCTCACAAGCATTTCTGTAAACATGGTAAAATCAAAGAAATCAGAAGAGGTAAAAGAGAAAGCGGAAAAGAGAGCAGAAGAGAGACTTCTCGACCTTCTTCTTCCTATCCCAAAAAAAACCATGGACGATAAAGAAAATATGAAACAAACAAGAGAAAAATTAAGGGAACTCTACCACAATGGAGTCTTAAAGAAGAGAATGGTCGAGATACATACTGAAGAGGCAGCTACAGGTTTTACTGCAGTAATTCCACCATTAGGTATTGAAGAGATGGATATTAACTTTAGGGAGATGATAGAAAACATTCTCCCGAAAAAGAAGAGAACCAAAAAGGTAACTGTGGAAGAGGCTAAGGAAATCCTTATGCAGGAGGAGATTCAAAAGTTGGTAGATATGGATGCTGTAATCAATGAAGCAAAACTCAGAGTCGAAAATTCAGGAATAATATTTGTTGATGAAATAGATAAGATTGCCGGTAAAGGATACAAAGGTGGGCCTGATGTTTCAAGAAGTGGTGTTCAAAGAGACCTTCTTCCCATCATAGAAGGTTCAACAGTAATGACAAAGTATGGTTTTGTAAGAACACATCATATCCTCTTCATAGCAGCTGGTGCATTTCATATGACAAAACCAGCAGACCTCATCCCTGAACTTCAAGGTAGATTCCCTATAAGGGTGGAATTGAACAGTCTTACAGAAGATGATTTTAAAAGAATTCTTGTTGAACCTAAAAATGCGCTAATAAAACAGTATACTGCCCTCCTTGACACAGAGAATGAAAAGATTACTTTTACCCCTGATGCTATCGCACAGATAGCACACTACGCAGCTAAAGTTAATGAGAAGGCAGAAAACATAGGAGCACGAAGGTTGCACACCATACTTTCAGCACTGCTCGACGATTACCTTTTTGATATTCCCGACGTCCAGTATGGTGAAATCACCATAACAAAGGAAATTGTAGAAAAGAAATTAAAGGATATTGTCGAAGACGAAGACCTCTCTAAATACATCCTCTAATCATATATTAAGTGATTGGGTAGTCTCGTTAAGGTCGTTTAGTTCGTTATTACCGTTAATAACGTTCTAAACGCCAACAAGGATGACAACCATTTAAGTCATTGCGAGTTCTTCATACTTGCTCTACTAATGCGAAGCAATCCCCTACCCCTTTTGTCATTGCGAGTTACGAAGTGGAGCCTGTCCTGAGCGTAGCCGAAGGAAAGCAATCTCATACTCGCCCTCTCTTAATATGAGATTGCCACGTTCCCTACGGTCGCTCGCCCCGTTAAATACCACTATTTGCAGAACTTTTTCCAATTTTACGGGGCTCGCAATGACAGGAAGGAGATTTTGAGCTTTTATGCCTTGTACCTTATGTTCTGATATTCTGATACTCTTATGCTCTATCCCAGAACTTTCTTATATATGTACTCTATATTCTTCAGATAATAATTAATATCGAAACATGATTCCAGTTCATTTCTTGTTAACAACTTTTTTATCTTCTTATCACCTAAAAGAACTGTTAGAAAATCTTTCTCATCCTTCCATACCTTCATTGCATCTGACTGAACAATCTTATAAGCATCCTCTCTTGACATTCCCTTTTCAATAAGTTTCAGGAGAATACTCTGTGAAAATATTAACCCATTTGTCATATCAATATTTCTTTTCAGACGCTTTTCATCGACAGTTAGATTTTTAAGAATGAATAATAGTTTTTCGAGACTATAATCGATTAATGTTGTAGAATCAGGGAATATAATCCTTTCACAGGAAGAATGACTGATGTCCCGTTCATGCCAGAGTGCAATATTCTCAAGTGCAACAATAACATGAGAGCGAACAAGACGTGACATGCCACACAGTCTTTCACAGAGAATGGGATTTCTCTTATGGGGCATTGCAGATGACCCTTTCTGACCTTTGGTAAAAGGTTCCATAACCTCACCTACCTCTGTCCTCTGTAGATGCCGAATCTCCAGGGCAATCTTTTCTATTAGTGATGCAATAAGCGCAAGTGCAAAGAGATATTGAGCATGATGATCACGAGAAATAATCTGGCTTGTTGCATAGCAGGGTTTCAGTTTAAGCTTACGAGCTGCATATTCAAAAACATCTGGAGGCATGGTCGAAAACGTTCCTACTGATCCAGATATTTTTGCATACGAAATATTTTCAATTGCATCGCTCAATCTTCCTATGTTTCTTCCTACTTCATCATACCACAAGAGAAACTTCAAACCAAGGGTTATTGGTTCTGCATGAACACCATGTGTACGTCCCATCATTACGGTCTTCTTATACCTTTTCGATAGTTGTCTGAGTATCCGCTTAAGGTTTTTTAATTTCTTGAGTATGTGTTCGCCAGCCTCCATGAGTAGAAGAGCAAATGCTGTATCGAGAATATCTGAGGAGGTCATCCCCATATGGATGAATCGAGCATCTTCACCAATATTCTCTGCAAGATTCGTTAGGAAAGCAATTACATCATGTTTTACTCTTTTTTCTATCTTCTCTATCCTTTTAACATTAAACGCAGCCTTTTTCTTTACTCTTTCAAGAACATCCTTTTTCACATCACCTCTTTTCACCCATCCCTCAAGTACGGCAAGTTCCACACTGAGCCATTTATTAAACTTTGTCTCATAGCTCCATATCTCCTTCATTGCCTCTGTAGTATACCTCTCTATCATTTCACCTCCTCTTAAACTTTTAACTCCTGAACTCTTGAACCTTTTAACCTTTGAACTTTTTTAACTTCTGAACTCTTACATTTTCTTATCATATATAAACTTATTTTACTTAATAATACTATAGAAGTCAAGAAAATTTCTTAAGGTCAATGTGCGTCTACCTACTTCCTGTTCCATGCTCCTTCATCCTTTTCTTTTCTATACCCTGTTTAAAGTCTTGCAATGACTTCTTTTCAATTTTTCTTGACAAAGACTTCTTTATCTGTTATTTATATCCTATTATTTATTAGTATAATCAAATAAGACGAATTATGTTTAGAAATTTCGAGATTTAGGAGGTAGCCTGTCAAGAGTAATTGCAGTAGCAAATCAAAAAGGCGGAGTAGGAAAGACTACAACAGCAATAAATCTATCTACAAGTCTTGCGATTGCAGAAAAGAGCGTGCTGCTTGTCGATATTGACCCACAGGCGAATGCAACGAGCGGTCTTGGATTCAACAGTAATGGAATTAACCATACGGTATATGATTTATTTGTTTCAAATATTGATATTCGCGAAGTAATCCTGCAGACAGAACTTCCTCGTTTCAAGCTAATCCCATCAGAGGTCGGACTAGTTGGTGCAGAGATAGAGCTTGCAGATAGCGAAAACAGGCAATACAGACTAAAGGACTCAATACAGAAAATAAGTAATAACTATGATTTTACCATAATAGACTGTCCGCCTTCCCTTGGACTTTTAACTATAAATGGTTTGGTTGCATCAGATTCTGTTCTTATTCCTATACAGAGCGAATTTTATGCAATTGAAGGGCTTGGAAAACTACTAAACACAATTAACCTTGTTCAGAGAAGTTACAACCAAAATTTGACAATTGAAGGTATACTTGTTACAATGTATGATTCAAGGTTAAATCTTTCAAAACAGGTATATGAAGAGTTAAAAAAATATTTTGGAGATAAGGTTTACAGAACCATTATCCCAAGAAATGTAAATCTTGCTGAAGCTCCGAGTTTTGGAAAACCTATTGCCCTCTATAATATACGCTCCACAGGTGCAAGAAGTTACATTACGCTGGCAGAGGAGATACTAAAGAATGCCTAAAAAAGCGTTGGGAAAAGGTCTTGGTGCTCTCTTCCCCGAGCAAGATTTTAAAAAGGATATTGTTTCTCTTGAAATTTCCTCTATTCGTCCCAATCCTTATCAACCGAGGGAGGATTACCCCGATGAGGAGATTGCTGGTCTTGTAGATTCAATAAAAAATAAAGGTGTTATTCAGCCCATCGTAGTGAGAAGGAGAGGAAAAGTTTTTGAACTTGTCTGTGGAGAGAGAAGATATAGAGCTGCAAGGAATGCAGGACTGAGAAAAATACCTGTGGTAATCAAAGATTTGCAGGAAAGGGAAGTTCTTGAATTAGCACTGATTGAAAACCTTCAGAGGAAAGACCTTAACCCAATCGAAGAAGCTAAGGCATATAACCGACTTATAAAAGAATTTGGATTAACCCAGTCAGAGGTTGCAAAGGTTGTTTGCAAAGAAAGGTCAACAGTAACAAATAGACTCAGACTTTTAAAATTATCCCACGCCATTCAAACTATGGTTCTGAGAAACGAAATTTCTGAGGGTCATGCAAGAGCTCTCCTTTCACTCAAGGATGAAACATCTATGCTCTCTATAGCAAAAGAGATTAATAGAAAAGGGTTAAGTGTCAGGGATGTGGAGAGGTTAATTCAAAAAAAGGTAAAGGTTGTTAGAAAATCCAAAGGAAAGGATTTCTTCACGCAGGAAGCAGAGCGTATTCTCAGGGAGAAATTTGGTACGAGATGTAGCATTCAGAAAAGAGGAAAGACCGGAAGGATTATTATTGAGTTCTATTCAAAAGAGGACCTTGAAAGGATATTTGATATTCTATCTATAAGCATCGATTAAAGAATAAACTAAGAAGATATCTTAATAACAGGAGATGGCATGGATGAGTTAAAGGGATTATTAAAGAGACTTTCAGAAACAGAGGGGGTTTCAGCAAGCGAAAAAAATCCGAAGGATATCGTAAAGGAAGAACTTAAGAAACTTGCTATTTCATTTAAAGAAGATAGGGTCGGAAACCTTATAGCATTCAAGAGGGGAAGAAAAAGTAATAGAAAGGTTATGTTAGCATCCCACATAGATGAAATTGGTTTAATGGTCACTTCCTTTGATGAAAATGTTCTCAGGTTCTCAACAATCGGTGGTTTTGATGAGCGGATTCTGTTGGGTCTGGAGGTAATTGTGCACGGGAAAAGACCTTTGAAAGGAATTATAGGAAGTATCCCACCACATTTTCTTCCGAAGGAGAAGCAGAAAAAGGTGCTATCAATTGAAGACCTCTTTATAGATGTGGGACTATCAGGAAAAGAACTCAAGAAAAATGTTGAAGTGGGAAATTTTGTAAGTTTGAAGAAAAACCTGGAAGAACTATTAAATGAGAGACATAGTGGAAAATCACTTGATAATAGGGCAAGTGTTACAGCTCTCATTTCTATTTTTGAAGAACTCAATAGAGTAAATCATAACTGGGATGTTTACGGAGTTTTTACTGTCCAGGAAGAAATCACAGGACTTGGTGCTCTCAGTTCATCATATAATATCTTTCCAGATGCTGGAATCGCTATTGATGTTGGGTTTGGAAAACAATCCGGTTTTCCATCTGAACATCATGTAGAACTCGACAAGGGACCTACTATTACAATTGGACCAAACATTCACCCTGGACTACAAAATGGAATAGTGAAAATTGCAAAGGATTATGAGATTCCCTATCAGATAGAAGCAGAATCAGGACCTACAGGAACGGACGCAAGTGATATCCAGATTTCTCGTTCGGGGATTCCGACAATTCTCGTCTCTATTCCCATTCTCTATATGCATACCCCCTGTGAAGTGGTTTCGTTAAAGGATATTGGTAGAACAACACGATTGATTTCTTTATTTATTAGTCACTTAAATGTGGATATGCTTAAAGGAGACAAATATGCTACTTAGCAAATTATCAAACCTTGACGGTGCATCTGGAGACGAAGGCGAAGTCAGGAGATTTATTCATGAAAGAATCAAAGAATATGTAAATACGATAGAGGTTGACCCCCTTGGGAATTTAATCTGTTTCAAAAAAGGCAGGAAGAAAGGACCTCTTATTCTGATTTTAGCACATATGGATGAGGTAGGTTTTATGATAACAGGTAAGAGGCAGGATGGAACACTGAAATTCTCAAAAGTGGGCGGAATAGATACAAGAGTAATCCTTGCTAAAACTCTCAGGATTGGAAGAAAAAAAATAAAGGGTGTTATTGGTGTGAAACCAATTCACCTGTTGGATGAGGAAGAAACCAATAAAATACCTAAAATTGAAGATTTGTATATTGACATAGGAGCAAAATCGGATAAGGAGGTTAAGGATATCGATATTGGAGATTTCGCCTATTTTGATACCAACTTTGAAAAAACTTCAACTGGGATAGTAAAAGGCAAGGCTTTTGATGATCGGATCGGATGCTCTCTTATACTTGATATTGTGAAGGGAAAATTTAATTTCCCTTTCTATGCTGTTTTTACCACACAGGAGGAGATTGGTTTAAGAGGGGCGAGAGTGATAGGTAATCGGATAAAACCGGATTATGCTATTGTCCTTGAGGGAACAGCAGCAGGAGATTTTCCAAGTAAAAAAGATATCGCAAGGACTCCACTTCTCGGAAAAGGTCCTGCACTTACTGTAATTGATAAGAGTATGATTGCAGATAGAGATCTCTTACAGAGAATAATAGGAATTGCTAAGAGGAAATCTATCCCTTACCAAATTAAACAAGCAGGGATAGGTGGAACAGACGCTGGAAGAATCCAAATTTCACAAAGGGGAGTAAAGTGTGGAGTAATAGCGGTACCAGCGAGATATATACATTCTCCTGCATCCCTTATGAGTGTTAATGATTATAATAATACACTAAAATTGGCAGTATCGGTTCTTAAAGATTTAGGCTAAGCGGAGGGAAAATGAAGAGCATAATTAAGAAACTAACAGAGACATTTGGACCATCCGGATTTGAGAAGAGTGTAAGGAATGTTATCAGGAAAGAGATAAGAGACCATGTAGATAGTATAAAGAGTGATAAACTCGGAAATCTAATAGCACATATCAAAGGGAAGGGAACAAAGGTAATGCTCGCTTCACATATGGACGAGATAGGTGTTGTAACAAGCTATATAGATAAGAACGGATTTATTAGATTCTCGAATGTTGGTGGATTCTTTCCTGTACACTCATTAACCTCAAGGATTATTTTTGAAAATGGAAGAATTGGTGTAATCGGTGAGGAGCGGAGGAAGAGTATGAGCGACCCTGTTGAGATGACAAAACTCTATATAGATATTGGTGCGAGAGACAGAAAGGAGGCAGAAAAACTTGTTCCTATTGGAACATTTGGTTGTTATGAAAGAGGGTTTGAAGATATCGGTAAAAGGATTGTTGCAAAAGCACTCGATGATAGGATAGGATGTGCTGTTCTCATTGAGGTTGCTAAAAGACTAAAAAGAAAAGTGAAGAATGACACCTACCTTGTTTTCACTGTTCAGGAAGAGGTAGGATTGAAGGGTGCGAGAACATCTGCTTTTGGAATAGATCCAGATATTGGATTAGCTGTAGACGTCACAGAAACAGGTGATACACCTGAGGCAAAGAAGATGGCAGTAAAACTTGGGGCAGGTGCAGCTATAAAGATAAAAGATTGGGGAATAGTCTGTGACCCAAAAATTGTTGAGACCTTGATAAGGATAGCTCGTAGAAATAAAATTCCTTATCAATTTGAGATATTAGAAAGGGGAACAACAGACGCAACAGTAATTCAATTAACAAAGGGTGGTATACCCTCAGCCGCAGTCTCCATCCCGAGCAGGTATATTCATAGTGCATCAGAAATAGTTGATATGGATGATGTCGAAGCAGCTGTAAAACTTATTGTTAAATTCCTTAAAACAGACCAAGGTGGATTAAAAAAATAACATATAACAAGAGGTTAAAATGATAAATAAATATTACACCATACAGATTTTCTCCTCAGACGGACGAACTGCAATCACAAGAAGAATGTCAAAAGCACTTTTAATCCTTATTTGTACTATTTTCTTACTTATCGTGTTTGGAATTTTGACTCTTGTCTCTTTCTATGGAAATGTATATGTTAAGGCTATGCGAGTAAAAAATCTGGAGGAGAGGAATAAATATCTTGAGGAAGAATTTAAGAAGATTGAGACACTGCAAAAGGATATTGCGGAAATTACAAAGCAAAGAGAAAAGTTGGAGGTTGCCCTTGGTATAAAAGATAAAACAGGGGATATATTAATCAAAAAACCGATTGCAAAAAGGGAAAAAGAAACTCAGAAAGAGAAAATTGAAGATGTTGTTTTTGAGAATCCAGAAATGGAGAAATACCTTAAAGAATCAAAAATGATGAATAAGTCCATACCCAATTTCATCCCTGTAAATGGATGGATTACAAAAGGCTTTGATGTGGTTCATAAAGGTGTTGATATTGCTGCGCCGGTTGGAACTCCGATTTTTTCATCTATGGACGGAAAGGTTTCGTTCACTGGTTGGGACTCTATTTTAGGAAATGTTATTAAGGTGGAAGGTATATCTGGATATACAACAGTTTATGGTCATTGTTCGAAGATTTTTGTAAAGAAAGGTGGTTTTGTTAGAAAGGGGGAAATCATTGCAAGTGTAGGTAAAACTGGAAGGACAGATGCACCACATCTTCATTATGAGATTGAAATGAATGGTTTAAATATGAACCCTGAACTATTTTTTATAAAAAGATATTAAAAGCAAAGGAGGCACAATGCAAAAAGCAGAAACCATGATGAATATTCTTGGAAATGGCACAAGATTCAAGGGAAATATTAAAGTAGCAGGGAGTTTGAGGATTGATGGTGAGTTTGAAGGTGGTATGACAATTACAGAAACCCTGATCGTTGGCAAATCGGGGAAGATTAAAGGAGATCTTAAAACTAAAAATTGCATCATTGGAGGATACATTAACGGCAATCTCAAATCAGATGAAAAGGTTGAACTTCAGTCAGGCGCTAAGTTTGAAGGTGAGCTTATCTGTAAAAAATTGATAATTGAAGAAGGGGTCACCTTTGATGGTAAT
>Ga0209977_10000313_pt1 | contig 19003 bp, 15 predicted proteins | sample SumtaG_2_FD_183113 | JGI IMG/M metagenome (GOLD analysis project Ga0209977, IMG submission 183113) | Deep subsurface microbial communities from Indian Ocean to uncover new lineages of life (NeLLi) - Sumatra_00607 metaG (SPAdes) (version 2) | ecosystem: Environmental > Aquatic > Marine > Oceanic...
ATATATCTATTTTAAAATTTGGATTAGCATTTAAATCATTTAATTCTGGAAAATTTATGTTCAAGAACTCGATAACTTCTCTATCCTGGTCATTTAAATTAATTAGAAATCGATAATTCCATTTTTCTATTATCTTTTGACTAATTTTACTTGGCTCAGTTCGTTTTTTTTGATGATTGATTTGAATTAGGTTTGTTAGTCTTTTGGTTTCATCAGACTCTTTTTGTAAAATGATAATTATATTTGATACTATCGGATCTTCGAACTGAGGTCCCAAGTAATAAATTTCTCTTATTTTTGTATTATCATGTATATATTTCCTTATTAGATGTCGATTTGATAAAACCAACAGAGAATCAGGAATAATATAACCTAGAACACCTTTATTTTTTAAAATTCTTATACCCATTTCAATAAATATTTGAAAGTAATCATACTGTCCTTTATTAGTCTTAAAATCACTCGCTTCAATCAAATTTCTTTGAAACCGTGGAATATTTCTTATAAATAAATATGGGGGGTTTCCAACAATGTAATCAAACCTATAAGAAAGAGATAGTTCAAGTGCATTAACATTCTCTATATTGAATAATGGAAGTTCATAATTTTCATCAGCTTTTATTATTACTTTTAAGAAATCAAAAATAGTCAAATAAATATTTATTTGACACAATATACACGCAATAGGGTTAATATCTATTCCATAAACATTATTAGTAATAATATTTATAATCTTTTTTGCCTTTTCAGCAGTCAAATCTGAAATATTTTGGGTTTTGAATTTGGATAGTAAATGTTTGATTAAAACTTTTATAACTTGAATTATAAAGCTTCCAGAACCGCAACTTATATCAATAAGCTTCTTACTATCAATGTTCCCTTCAACTGTATAACCAACACCGTTCAAAATATAATTTACAATGTGAATAGGCGTATAAAACTCTCCTAAATTCTTCCTATGAGCAATAGAAACAATATTTTGATAAGTATACCCAATTAAATCTATTTTATTTTGATAAAAATCTTCTTTTGAAGTGGAAATATCTTCAGTATTTCGAAGATTTAAAAGATGTTCAATGATTTCTTGAAGTAGTTCATCAATATCTTTACTCTTTAAACTGTTTTTATATTTCTTTTTAATTAATGGTATTATGTTGTTATCTTTAAGAAATTCTAAAAACTCTTTCATAACAGATGTTTGTTGCGTTATATTACAAGTTAATTTATTATTGGATAATAATTTAAGATAAACTGAAAAAAGTTTTATATTTAATTAATTAAGAGTTCTTAAAAATTATGGAAATCACGATTCACATAAAACTTCTTATAGGTTGTTGAACCAATATTTATATGAAATTATTCAATATCTTCTTTGACACAAAAGTAAGAAATTAAAAATAATAAAGAAATCCCTTAAAATTAATGATTGCAAGCATATTTATTACCGCTTACTTTATGATATTTTCTATTGGTATAATTTACATATTATTTCACAGACAAAAATACAAGCCTGAAGTAGATTTTTTAATTGTAATTATGATATATTTCGTCAGTGAAAGTATTTACTTCATTTTATTTAATCTATCAGTCGAGACCTTTTTTGACGTAAATTCCGCCTTGATATTATGGAATGTATCAATTTTTGCTAGGATAATATCAAATGGGATATGGTCTGCTGTTCATAGTACGGAATTAAACAAATCTAGCCGAGTTAGATTTTTACCCGTTATGATATACATATTAATAGGAGGGATTATCCTTAGCTTATTGTTCAATCCCGTTTCGTTTTTAATTACCCAGACTGGATTTGAGTTCAACTACTTTTTCAGTAACCTTCCCTTATTAATTTCGATTGTTACATTCAATGTTTTTATTGTAGTTATTTCCTGGATTATACAAATAAAAGGATACAAGGATATTAACGACAGAAAGTTAGGTAAATTCTATTTCTTTTTCGTATTTCTCTTAAGTTTAAAAATTTTATGGTATACTCTCTATATATTAACTCTAAATTCATTTTTTAAAATTCTACATCAAATGTTTTATGTTATTTTTATGGGATTTATAGTCTTTCTTGCAGTTAAGAAACCAAATGTGCTCGTAGTTTTCACTAATAAAATATACGATTTTATTATTTTCCATAAATCTGGCATCTTACTATATTCTTTTAATTTCGAAAAACAATCAGAAGTTGATGAATCTCTTTTAAAAGGGAGCATACTAATTGGAATTAATCACATTTTAGCTAATTTATCGAACGTAGAAAATCAGATAACCCTTATTAAGATGAGCGACCGAGCGATTGTTTTTAACTATAATAACCAATTAGGTTACGCAGTTTTACTAATCGCAAAACATAAAAATAAAATACTCGAAAACGCAGTAGATAATTTTACGAAGAAATTTGCCGAAATCAATAAAGATAACTTAAAAAAGCTAGGTGGCTTAATTGATGTTTCAACTTTTAAAAATTCTTACGATTTAATAGAAGAATATTTTAGCCATTATTTAACTGGAACATAAGTAAAACACCTACATTTCTACATAGAATTGTATCGTAATTTACATTTTTAAAAGATTTTCTCACATTTTTTTTAGAAATACCTTCAGTAATCCTTAAAAATCAATAATTCTTCTCTATTTATAAGAATATTTTTTGATATTTCCAAGAAATCTCATAGTTTTTCTCGTTTGAATTTTGAACCATTATAAATTATGAATTATACTACTTCCATATCGCTCATCATTGGCTATATTATTATATTATGTTTAAGTGTTACAACAATAATTCACATCATCCGATATCGAAAGAAATATGGAACGGAACTAATAGCTTTTTTGCTTGCGGCAACAGTTCTTACTGCGGGTATTATTTATTCAACATTATTCGTCTTTTCAGTTACTTTTTTCATTAGCTATGAAATCAACGTTTTGTTTTGGAAACTATCAATTGTATTTGGGGTTATTTCATTAATAATAGCTTCATTCGTGTATTCATTTTTTAATGAATATAAAAAAATTAAACCCTTTCCATTTCTATATTACACGCTCCTTCTTGGCATGTTGATTGGGGCTTTACTAGCTCCTGATTCAATCGAATTAATCCTTAGTATCCCCCCTCCTTCGTCGTTTTCAGTTATAGATCCGGCTCTAATTAATTTTCACTTTAACTTAATAACTGGAGCAATAATTATATTATTTCAAAGTTTAATTACGAGTTATTATCTTTATATTGCTTCAAAAATTAATATCAGATCAAAAAAAAAGGAAGAAAGTTTGCCTTTAATATTAAATACTATTGTTTTTACGATTCCTATATTAATGAATATTTATTACGTAATATTACAGCAGACCGTCTTTAGAGAGTTATACATAACTCTTATTTGGATAACAAACTTTGCCGTTAATATCATGCTAATTAAAAAACCAGAGATGTTTTTCGTTTTACCAAATAAAATTTATTCAATTAATATTTATCACAAATCAGGCATCTTACTATATTCTATTAATTTCGATAAAAAATCAGATAATAAAGATGAATCACCCATCTGGGGAAATATCCTTATAGGTCTAAATCATATTCTCAGCGAGTTTATTGGCAAAAAAGATAAAATTGATGTTATCCAAACAAAAAAGACGGATATCGTTGTTAGGTATGAAATTGACTATGGTTTTGCTTTGGTAGTTATCACTAATAAAAAAAATAGTATAATAGAAGACCTTATGCTAAACTTTTCGATTGAATTTAAAAGAAAATATGAGGATGAGCTAACCGATCTTCAAGATATAAATCGGTTAATTAATGTTTCAGAATTCAGCGGCGCAAAAGAAATCGTTGAAAAAAACTTTCAATTGTATTTATAATCCAGAACAAAATTGCAAAATAATTCTTCTCTAAAATTGATAAATCGTATTCAAATTTCGCGAAATATTGAAATTACTAAATCATTGATATCTAAACATTTTTTAATAGGTGTTGTTTTGATCCTTATAGAAGTTATAATTCAATTAAAAAACATTAAGATTTAACAATTTTCATAAAATGGAGCAATTAGAAATTCAAGATAAAGAATGGGCGAGGGATTGGAAGATTATCGTAGAAGTATTTAACACAATAGATCACCTTAAAGGATTATTTGAAAGCTTTAATGTATCGTACTTAAGAGAAATACAACAAAAAGTTTTAATTCTAAATCTTGAAAAGTATGCTTGGTCTTTGCAAAATTATATTATAGAGAAATATTCTAGAGCGTAAAGCACGATATACCTTTTCTACTTTACTTTTCTTAGTTTATAGAGATATACCGCAATATTAAACATATAATTATAATATAATTTACTTATAAGGATTTACAAAAGTTCGATTCTATTAATTTGATGGGTATTTGATCATTAAACTCCTTAAAGTTCGCAGGTTTTTGAGATAGGAAAAGTTCGATAGAGAAAAAGTTACGTTTGCATACATTTGATTACTTTCCAGTATATACTCAAAAGTAGTTATTTATTTCTTGATTCAAGTTGGGAAATTTAAGGGAAATTTAATTGAATTGTCAAAAATGCATCAAAAACTCTAAAATTAGATCGTAAAAGAGCGGAATTAGGCGATATTTGGTACGTTTTATTACCAATTGGGCAATTTAAGAACAATATTTTGAAAATCCATTATGAATAATGTTATAACTGAATTATACGTTATTATGTCATATTCTATAAATTTAAATTAAAAACAAAAAATAAAATTTAAAGTGATAATATTAAGAAGTTAAACAATTGTTTGAAAAATAGTAAATGTAAAATTGTAGTTCTTTTGATTATAACTGCTTTTTTACTACCGTCATTCAGTTTTATGACATTAGTTGCCGCTGAAGAACAAACGTATCAAAATATAACTATAGACACTGCTAATTATATGATAGAACATGAAAATAAATATCCGAACCTTATTATTTTGGATGTTAGAGATACAATCGAATATAATTTAGGTCATTTATACGATTCTATTCTAATACTCCTCAATGATCTTGAAGCAAGAATCGGTGAACTTGAAGATTATAAGACTTCTGAGATAATAATTTACTGTAAATCTGGTTATCGAAGTCAACAAGCAAGTGAAATTTTAGGTGAATATGGTTTTACAAAAGTATACAATATGATTGGTGGCATTTTAGCATGGATTGATGCTGATTATCCAATTTGGACAACTTTTCACCATATTACTGTAGATGAAATTACTGATGAAAAATTTGAATTACTAATAGAACCATTTCTTTTACATTATAAAGGTTGTTCATCATGCACTGAGAATCAAGAATGTCCTATTGAGAGTGAATCAATAAGCGTAACATCTGAGATATTAGAACAAGGAGAAGATCAAATAATAATTCTCAAAAAATATGAATTTAATGGAACAGTCTATGAATTTATTCATACTCGTACTATTTTATGGAGTTATGACAAAGTTACTAGTAATTACAGCAAATCTGTTTATTTTACATCAACAGAAATTACATCGGAAAATTTCTATTGGCAGTATTATCAATTAGAATACGCAATTTACCATAAGAATTATAACTTAACGATTTATACTTACCTTCAACCTTTAAATTCGGAGATTTATAATAGTTCGTTTACATCTATAATATATACTCCTGTCAACAGAAAAGCTATAACTTCAATGGAGTTTGTACATTTCAATATGTCTGTTATATTATCCCAACAATACGACATTTTAGCGAAAGTTACGGAAGAAATGGCAAAAATATATAAAAAATCAGATGATCAAGATATAATGGAACTTTATTATGGTTATACTAATATGGGAGAAAGAATTAGATCTCTTTCTGAATTAGTAAAAGAACAACTTGGAGAATACGATTATCAAATTCTTGAAAGTTATGCAGTTTTAACAGATGCTCTTGTTAATGGCGGTAATGGTGGAAATGGCGGTGTTGGTGTATGTGACCCAGCATTAGGCGATTGCTTTTTTGCTTGTATGTTATTTATAGATATTGGATGTACCATTTGGACTATTGTGACATGTGGGATAATAAGTGTATTTAGTGGGTGGGCGTCACTAGTATGTGCGATTCTCTTCCTTTTTTTGTGTCACTTTCCAACTATGACGTATGAGGAGTGCATTAATATGTGTATTAATGCATATTGTTATTAATAATTAGTAATAATTTTTTTTTTAAATTCTATTTTTCATAATAATAACACTAAATTTTTTTTAAAAGAAATAGGTGATGTAATTTAACATGAAAAAACTAAGAAAAAGGATAAAAAATTTTAACGATATATTAAACACAAGGAAGGGTTATATTCTGGCAGGAATCCATGTTGGTTTTTTTATGTGGGTATTCAGCAGTTTAACCTTTATTTATCGGGGACAAAATATAACTTCAGCTCTTCTTAGCAGTATAATATGGGGTATAGCTTGGAGTATTCCTATGTTTCTGGGTGGAATTTGCAGAGAATGGCTAAAGAACGACAAAAAAACGAAGGAGTTATCTAAGAATGATAAAAACGAAGAGTAAAGAAAATGAAGTTTTTAGAACTTGGGAAAAAATATGTTTGGATAAATTAAGAGAAATAGGAAGAGCGTCTTTAACTAAATGGGCGTTAGCTATGGATTACGAACACTCTACGAACATATCAAAGACTGTCCGAAATCTCGAAAGACAAGGAAAAATAAGAGTTATCCTAAACAAAGGTGGGAGAATTAAAAAATACTACGAAGCTATTTAATGAGCATGATAAAAAAAAATTAAAGATTTTGATAAGGGGATTTGAGAAAATGTTAGAATGTATCTTATGTGGGAAAATAATCGTTCAAAACGATAATCCTAAGCATTATAGCGTTTGTTCTAAGTGCGATGTAAACGATTTAACCGATAAACAAAAGAAATTCATAGAAATGGGAATAAATTACATTACGTGCGCGGGAACCTACGAAGCAACTTTAGTCGAAGCTTTGGAGCTTCTTGTAATTGATGACGAGTTAGCTGGCATGGTAAAAAGAGCAACTGAGGGTATTATTGTAAATGAAGATACAATAGGGTTAGAAACTATTAAGAAAATAGCATTGAATGAAAAGCCCGGTTCTACTTTCTTGGCTGAAAAACACACGCGTAAACATTTGAAGCAAGAATTATATATGCCAATTCATAAACTTATTAATAGGAATAGAAGAAGTACTTGGCGAAAGAAGGGTTCAAAAGACATTATGGAGTCAGCTCACGAAAAAGTCGAGGAAATATTGCGGGATTATAAACCTCCTGAACTTTCTCAAGACATCCATTCTGAACTACAAGAATATATTAAAAAAGTAGAAGAAAGAACGATCGATGATTATATGAAAGCCGAAGGGATGACATCGGGGAGCGTTTCTTTACCAGGTACGGATATCTCAATTAAGGAAAGGTAAATTAAAAATTCATAACTTTTTATTTGATTTTCTTTTTATATATTTTTTAACTAAGTCTAGTAAATTTATTTTCAACATAGCATATAAGAAGATTACCATAACATATAATGAGACTACGCTTAGAATCCAACTTTCTCCTCCCAATAAACTGCAAATCTTTAAGAAGTTATAAGAGAAAATTAACATCAAGCCTAATTTCCCAAGCCAACACCAAAATATTGTCTTTTTCAAAGAATATTTTATTAATCCAAGGGGAATTGTAATAAGATCATCCGATATGGGCGTTAAAGCGGCAAAAAATATAGCAAAAGGAGCAATTTTTGGATGTTCTACTAAGAACTGTTGATAATTCTTTAATTTTTTTCTCTGTTCTTCAGAAATGAACTCTGAAACGCCCCTACCAACAAAATAACCCCCCAATTCGCCAAATAAACAGCCTAAACTTGCTACTAAAGCGACAATCATAGGGATGATCAAATTTAAGTGTAAAAATGGAAGCGAGCTAAAGCAAACTACAAATGTATATGGTGTAGGAATAGGTAATAAGTTTCCTATTAAACAAACAAGAAAGGTTATTAGAAGCCCAGATGCTAAATTTTGAAAGGGGGGATATTTGGAAAGGTTTTCTATAGCTTCTCTATGAGCTTTATTTAATAGGAAATCAATTGAAATAATCGTAAGCACTATTAAAAGAAATACAAAGATGTAATCTATTCGTTTTAACTTCATTTAATTAATACTTCATGATGTTATTATATAAAATAAAAAGAAGTTCATTAAATAGTTGATCGTTTAGAAACATTAAGGGATTTAGCTTTTTTGGTACTGTTTTGATTTTAATGAACTCATTTTATTCATTATTTTCTTTAAGTAGCTATTTGTTTATGATATCTTCGCCTTCTCCTTCTTCTTCCACTTCTACCTTTTGCAATAGTTCGGTTAATACCACTTTATTAAACGAAAAAAGCATTCTGGGGATATATTTATCAGCTAAATAGGTTCCATCATCAATTTCTTCTTTTAAAGGGAATAACTGCTTTTCTTTGACTACAGAACCTAGATAATTTCGTTCATATTCGCGATACCCAAAGATATTATTTTTTACAATAACAATTTTTCGTTCAAATCCTTCAGGAATTCCCGCTTTTTCAAGTATTAGGAGTATTCTTTCCCTCGATAAAGACTCAAGAAGCTCAAGATCTTCAGCTGTACCTTCATAAGCGGGTCCAGTTTGAGTAAGTTCATAATCGATCTCTTTCTCTAACCCTAGCATTACTTTAAAACCATGTGCTTCGTCATCTTGGTCAACAGCAGTAATTTTAAAGGCAATCCCGTGTTTGTCCCTTATAGTTGGAGCCATCTTTGCAGCGATGAATTTCATTCTTGTAGTAGTATTGTAGCCGTGCCAAAGCCACACGCGGTAGTGCTGAGGATCTACAAAAAGAAGAACGAAATCATCATCTAACAAATTTAGTAATCGTAGATCAGGATCAATTATTAATTCTTCAAAATCACCAATCTCATCGTTAAATTGATAAACGATAATATCTTGAACTTGTCTTTCAGGAATATTTTCTTCTTCTTTCGTGTTATTTCCTGCTGGGGGTTGCTCATCTGGCATTTTATTTAATTTAAATAGCTTTCATTACTTAATAATTGTTAGGATTAATAATATATTATTATTTTTGCTTTAAAAATAGATGTAGAATTTATTTCAGAAATTCGATTATAGCCTTTAAGACCATATTTGGTTCTTCGACAAAAGGAGCATGTGCGCTTTTATTAAACCATGTGATTTGGGAATTTGTTATTAATTCAGCGAGGATTTCGGCGTTTTGAGGTGGAACTAAAATGTCCTTCTTTCCATGCATGATTAAGGTAGACATCTTTAATTCTTTTAATTTATCGCATGTATTGAACGATTCAATTGCCTTTGTTTGCCGTTCGTAATTTTCGGGCGACATTGACGTTTTTCCCATGTTTTGAATCGCATATTCAATAAGCTTAGGGTTTTTTTTTATGAATTTGTTTGAATAGAATATAGTCAAAGTTTCTTTTGCTATTTCTTCTATTGTTCGCCCCTCTCTTGGCTTATCTACGATTTGTAATACTTCTGGAGATGCTAAAATAGATTTAGATCCACCACAACTTGTGGAACATAAAATTAACTTATTTACCCTATCATAGTTTAGAACCAACTCTTGGGCAATACCACCTCCCATTGAGTGTCCGAAAAGATGAGCATATTCAACGTTTAAAGCATCCATTAATCCAATTGTGTCGTCTGCTAGTGTTTTTATTGTATAATCCAGTTTGGGATCGTCAGATTGTCCTGTTCCTCTATTATCGAACACAATAACTTTAAAATGTTTTGCTAATTCTTTAAGAAAATATCTCCCCCACCAGCTAGTATTTGCCCCCAAACCTAAGATCATTAATAGAGGATGACCCTCGCCGTAAACTTCGTAGTACAAATTAAAATTATTAATTTTAACCTTAGGCATTATTTAAATACCCCTTTCGATTAGTTATCGATGTATAAGATTTTAATTTATTTTAATATTAGGTTTTTCTTAATTTTAGTATTTTAAAAACTGGACTTTAACAACTGCAAAGTTCACAAGATATAAAAATTTCGTGTAATTATATTCCTCAGTCTCTAATTTTATTGGCAATGGAAACTTTCGAAATTTAATTCATTGCGGGAATTGCCAAGCTTGGTCAAAGGCGCTGGACTCAGAATCCAGTCCCGTAGGGGTTCGGGAGTTCGAATCTCCCTTCCCGCATTTAATTATTCTTACATTTAAAATAATTGGGAAAGATTATACATCAATTCTTTTTATTTAAAAAATCTTCATTCACGCTACCAAAAGACAAAAATCTATGGTGGGGAAGGAACTATGGTTTTTTATACAGTTAGATTTTTTTTATAAATCGTAGATTTAAATTACATGTAATTTATTATTGCATTTAGGGCAAAATAAAGGTAATTCCTCTTGACATGGTTCTAAATCTTCGCTACTTAGTAATTTTCTCCAACAAATTAGTTTTCCATCTTTTTCGATCATATCTCGACCATGGTGTTGAGGTATAATCTTTTTAGTTTCGCAACTTTGACACAGAATTAATTTTGCATTGTTTTCTAAGTTCTCCAAAGAGAGTTCTTTAAACTTTATTTTATACCTGAAAATGGTCATTCCATTGATTAAAACGAGTAATGACACGCCCATATCTGCTATTCCGACCGCAATCCACAGCGTCATAAAGCCTAAGACTGTGAGAATCGCGAACGCAACTTTGACAATTATCGAAGTCCAAATATTTTGTCTTATGATTCTATTGGTCCTTTTTGTAATATCAAAGAAGGTTATAATTTTCTTTAAATCGTCGCTCATTATAATAACATCTGCTGTTTCTAAAGTTAGATCCGTTGCCGAAGCACCGATTGCAATTCCTAAATCTGATAATGCTAAAGCAGGAGCATCGTTTATTCCGTCACCAACCATAGCTACTCCTTTAAATTTCTTTTTAAAACTTTCAATTTCCTCTAATTTTTGGTCGGGTAACAATTCTCCGTAGTAAGAATCTATATCTAAACACTCCCCTATTGTGTTACATACTAGTTGATTATCCCCCGAGATAAGAACTGACTTATAACCTCGCTTTTTCAAACCATCGACTAAGAGGGGTGCTGAAACTCTTAACACGTCTCTGATTGTAATTATTCCCATAATTGTTTTATTGTTTCCAAGTAATATAGGAATAGTTCCAGATAATTCGGTTTCTTCAAAGATATCATCAGGAAGGTCAAACTTTAATTCTTCAAGGTAATTCTTACTTCCTATGTAATATACTTCTCCTTGAATTACTCCTTTAATACCTTTACCTTTAGTAATTTTAAAATCTTCTACAGTATATAACGGTAATTGCATTTGTTTCGCTTGATAAACGATAGCTTTTCCAATTGGGTGCTCTGAAAGATTCTCTAAGCTAGCAGCTATTTTAATAATCTCTTGATTATTGCTGGAATAATTAATAATGTTAAAAACTTTTAAATTTCCTTCCGTAAGAGTTCCGGTCTTATCAAATGCGATTAACTCGATATTTTTCGCTATTTCAATAAATTTGTTCCCTTTAACCAGTATTCCTTCCTTTGCCAATTTTGTGAGTGCGGCTATATTAGCTAAAGGAGTTGACAATGTGAGAGCACAAGGACAAGATACTACCAATAAAATTAAACCTCGGTAGAACCACACGTTAAAATCTAGGCTAAATACGACCGTGGGTATAATAATAACAAGGAGCGCGCTAATTAATATAATTGGCGTATAATATTTAGCAAACTTTTCAATAAATCGTTCGCTATCGCTTTTGTTTTGTTGAGCTAATTTAATGCTTTCGGCTATTTTAGCCACAACTGTGTTTGAACTCTCTCTTATTACTTTTATATCCACAAAACTATCGTTGTTGATACTTGCGGCAAAGATTTCATCGTTTTCTTCTTTGAAAATAGGTAAGGACTCGCCTGTTATTGCACTTTCGTCGAAATAAGATTTCCCCTTTACGATTATTCCATCCAGAGGGGCTTTCATTCCTGGTTTAATGCCGATTATTTCACCGATTTTTACAGTTTCAGTCGGTACTTTCTCGTAGCTATCTTCAATTTTTAATAGAGCCTCATCTGGAGCTAATTCAAGTAATTCTTTGATCGCATTTTTAGATTTTTCTGTAGTTAATTCCTCTAAATATTCAGCTATTGCATAAAGCAAAATCGCCATAGCTCCTTCCTGACCGTGCAATATAAAGAAAGAAGCAATACCCGCGACTATCATTAGGACATTAGCTGTAATCTTTTTAGATAAGACATCTTCTATAGCCTCTTTTAATATCCCAGAACCTGAGAGTAGAATTGAAGCAACAGCTAAAACCTGGCTTAATAAAACATAGTTAGTTAGAAGCTCTAAAGAGATAGATAATCCAAGCAAGGCCAATGATGGAATTATGAAATACCAAATTTTTTTTTCAAAAAAAGATTCTTTTTCTACTTCAGAACTTTCGTCGAGACACAGCGTCTTTGTACATTGAGTTATATGACTCACCATGATTAATGAATTTAATTACGTCTAAAAAGGTTCATATTATATAATAAAAACGACCTAACTTCCATTAAAAATATGAATACATTAGTTTTAGCTGTTAAACTATTAAAAGATTAACAGATTTAATTTTAGCTTCAAATTTTATTGGTCAAAACTCAAGTTCTTTTTCTTTTTATTAAATATAAATTGTTATATTAAATATTATTACGAAGCGTGAATTATGTTTTTAAAATGGTTAAAAACGGTTAAAATTAAGGGGTGACATATGCTTCTTTACGACCTTCATGTTCTTTAAGTCCCAATTCGTTTCTAACCGCATTTCTTACGAGAATTCCACCTATATGGAGTATTGAATCCTTTAATATTAAATCTTTATCCATTGATGCATTGCAAGGATAAGAATGATGAGCTTTGCTAATTCTTTCGTTTAAACTTAATTCATCATCATCAATATATTTAGCTTTCAATTGTTGGAGGATGTAGAATGTAGAGCCGCATGGTGCACTTTGTAAAACGCATGTATCCAAAATTGATTTTCCATCGTCGCTCAAAGTGAATGAAACAATGGGTTCTCCTATTTTGTAATAATCAATAAATTCATAAATATTATCATGGTTTTTAGTGAGATTAAACCCTACTTTGTTGTATTCGTTCAGTTCTTTACTCAATGCACAAAAAGGTTTTGGAAAAGCTGCTTGAATTCCCAATCTTTCAAAGTCTTCTAAGACTTGTACTTGTAACCCTGGGGGAACCCATTTAGGATTCTCAATAGGGACAATTACCGCTTTAATTTTTTTATCTTTCAAATACTCTGGCAATTCTGAAAGTAAGTCTTGGTGAATTCCAACTACCATCAAGAAATCTACTGGGGGTATAGTTTTTGGCAAAAAATCTTCAGGGTTTTCAATAAAATCTGGGATATTTTCTCCTAATTTATCGTAAAAATAAACCGAACTTGAGAAGTTTCTTAAATGTTCTCTACAATGATCGCATTTAACTTTTTGTTCGAGCAATTCACACGCTTTACAAAATTCGTCGTCGTTGATAAGGTTGCCAATAAATTTTTGGGCTAACATCTCTGTATCTGGATCCGGTCCGTAAAAAATCCCAATTTTATATTGTTTTTCCATATCTCATCAAGGAATAAATTTAATCTAGACTTTAATTTATTATTATGATATTTCATAAATCATATAATATTTGCCTTGAACATCTTCACTTATTATTCTAATAATAATGTTTTAATAAAGTTTCAAAAAATTAATACAGAAATTTAATATAAATATTTGATAATTAATATTTAATTACAGCGTTCCATAAATCAGAATATATTAATCACCGTTTTATTTTCGTTTTATCAAGATGGAGCTTTTTAAAATTAGAAAGGATATCATTACCGATCTTAGAGAAGACTTCCCTGAATTGGTTGACAAATTTAATCATTTTGTTATATCTCCGTTACATAGTAAGCAAAATACAGTTATCAGCTTAACTTTTAACAAAGAAACGGAAAGACTACCTAAAGAAATGATAGTTAAAATATTTAGAACTAAAAATGCCGATAACGAATATAATACTTTAAAACGATTGAAGAAACAAAAGTTATTAATCCCCGATATAATATTTTATAAAAAACCTTATCTATTCCTTGAAAAAGCGGAAGGGGTTAATTTATGCGATTACATTAACGACAAGTTAGTTGATGTTTCTGATTTAAACGATTTAGACGCTGATGTTAAAAAAGAGGTTATTATATGTGTTGAGAAATTAGCAGATTGGTTTACTCAATTACATACAAATAATATGATTGGGAAGAACGAGCTTTCAGAAATTATAGTTCTAAATAAAGGCGACACTCGTCTTAGAGATTTCGTATATAATCCTTCAAATAACAAATTGTATGGTATGGATTTCGAAGAATCTTACGAAGGAAATCACATTGACGACATCGCATGGGTTTGTTGCTCTTTACTTGATACGAATCCCGGAATTTTTGAAATGGATAATCCTAAATCAAAAATTGATCTATTAAACCACTTTTTAAAAAGCTATTACCGGAAAAACCCTACATTTCATTTTAATTTCAAATACTTCACAGAGAAACTTATTGAGAATCTAAATATTGTAATGAGAAGAAGACATATCAATTTAAATCTCGACAAGGAAAACTTCATAAAGAATATCTCAAAAGAAATGTAATTTTTCAATTTAATTATATAAAGTTTTGAAAAATACAAATTTAATAATGCATACTCTATAAATTAATTATAATTTTAGTTTAAAATATCTAGGAGAATTTAGTATGAGTGAGGTACCAATATTAGATGCTAAAACATCTTTAAAGAAAATGACTTCGATAATTGTAGATATTAGCGGATTAAATAGCGATTATATACCAAAATTAAGACTGCAACCCGAAAGCATTCTTGAAGAGTTAGAAAAATACGAAGATGAAAAGAACAACCTAATGAAAACTATCGAATCAAATAATGAAGAAATAAATTCCTTCAAGAATGAGATTTCTCAAAGTCAACGAGATATAGTAAAGTATGAAGAAGATAATACTGAATTAACGAAAAAGCGCCAAGAACTATTACAAAAAATTCAGGAAAAACAAAATGAGTTGAATGAGACACATAAGACCATTAAATTGAAACAAGAAGAATTAACAAGTCGGGATCAGCGTCTAAAAGAACTTGAGGATAGATTATTTACTTTACATAAAGACATTGAAAAATTTGAAGAAAAATTAAAAGCCCTAGAAACTGAGCTTGAAAATACTTTTATAAAGAAGGAAAAATTCGTTCAATCGTACGAAAATAGAGTAGCTGCCATGAAAATTTTAATCAATAAGAAATACATAAGCTCTTCATTATTTCAGTTTATCAAAGCCTTACAATTAGGAAGTACTTTAGATTTAAAAAATATATTAGTTGCAATTGACATGAGAGAAGACCAAGCCAAAAAAATTATAGTAAAAATGCTTGAAGATAACGGACCAATCGAATATAATCCAACGGATGGAACGATAACACTAAAAGAGGAGATTGATTTCTAATGAGTTCAAGTTTAAAAGATATTTTAGGATCAATTGAACAACTTGAAAAATTTTTTGACGAATATCAGCAAGCCTTTCAAAAAAATAGCGAAAATATTATTCAAAATTTAAGCTCAACATGGAAATTGATGAAATTAGAGCACGACGATCTCCAAAAAATAGAAAATAATATTGAAATTCAAAAGAATGAATTAACTGGATTAAAAATTAAGTCAGCTGATTTAAATAAAAAAATTGAAAGCTTAAAATCTACAAAGGACGAATCATTATCAAAAGTTTCGGAATTAAAAGGTACTTTAGAGAAAATTAATGACGATCTCAATACACCTAAAGTTGAACTTGAAAACCTATTATCGAAGTTAAATAGTTTAAACGGAAAAATCGCTTCAAAAGAGTTAGAAAAGTCACAATTAGATCAGAAAAAGATCGATAACGAAAACCAGGAAAATCAATTAAAAACGACATATACAGAACAAAAGATGGAAGATTTAAATAAAAAACTAACTCATTTAAAAAGGGATAACTACTTTACATCGTTTTTAATAGAAAATTCTAAAGAAGAAATTTCTGAGGTCGATATAATAGCCACTATTATGACTCAAGGTAGCTGTAATCTTGATGAGTTGAAAAAATTGCTTGATGTTCCTCCAATTATGGCTGTTAGAACTATTAAACAACTTGCAGTTAAAGGTATAATAAAATTAGACGAAGATACTAACATTATAACAATGCCTTAACTATTTTTTTCTTATTTTAAATGTTCTTTTTTAAATTTTAAAGCGTTTTCGTATTTTTAAAAGAGAGAAATCCTAAAAAAGAAAATAAAAAAAAATTACGCTTAAAATCAATTTTCTCTGTGATCTCATTCTCAATTATTCTAGATTTAAAGGTTTTTCTAAGAAATACGAAAATGAATTTTTTTTTTACAATTTATACAATTCGCACCATTTAATCTCTAAAATATATCAAACCATTCCCTGAACATATAATCAATCGAGATGATTAAAAGAGAAAAAAAGATATTTATAATTTTTGTTATCTTAATATTTTTTATTGTATTTAAAAAAATAATCAATGTTTATCAAGCCTATAAAGTAAGGTTGAATTAATGTATCAATCACTCCCAAAAGAATTATCTCAAGCAAACCAATTTATTATAGAAGGGAAATTTGAAGAATCTCTTCAATTATTAAAGGAATTCGAAGAAAGGAGAAACAACTCGCTGCATGATATAGTATCCTGTCATCTTATTAAGTGTAATCTCTTTTTACACCAAGGTTTAGATAAAAAAGTTGTTAAATTTGCCGAACAAACATATAAAGAGAGTTTAGGTTTAGAGAAAAGTATCTTATCTGTTGATGCTTTAATTTCTATGGCTAGAGGTTTAATTAATAGTTTTAATGTAAAACCAGTTAATAAGATAATTAAACAAGCAGAAGAATTGCTAGCAACTCTAACAGAAGAGTTAGTAATTAACAAGAATCGAAGAGAAGCCTATATAGGTTTTCTAAAAGGTAAGATTTCAGATCCTTTTTTTACTCCAGAAGGTGATATAGACTTAGCATTAAAGTATTATAAACATAGTCTAGCATTGGGAGAATCTCTTGGTGATGAAGCATTAATTGGTTCTAGTCTTCTCAGCATAGCTTGGGGTTTAGGTGCGTATAAAGGCGAAATTGATAATGCTTTAGAGTATGTTGAGAGAACTTTGGCTTTTGCTAAAGAAGTTAATTATAAACTTTATATTTCATATGGTCTTCTTCAAAAAGCGAGTTTCTATCATATTAAAGGGGAGGTTACTCGAAGTATAACCCTTTATGAACAAAGTTTGGCAATAGCTAAAGAACTTAACCATAAACAACTTATCTCCTCGAATCTTAATAATGTGGCTGATGCTTATAGAATGATTGGAGAATTAGATCATGCTTTAGAGTGTTCAGAACAAAGTCTGGCACAATTATCTAAAATTGGTGATTTAAAGCGTATAGCTATGACTCATGATTTTTTAATTCAAATTTTAATTGAAAAGGGTGATCTTGAGCAAGCACAGCAATACTTTAACCACCTAGAACAATTGAATAACCAATTAAAAGATAAAACTATTAATTTGAGCTATCTTTATAATAAGGCTTTGTTATTAAAAGAGAGTCCGCGAATCAGTAATAGGGGTAAAGCTGAAGAAATATTAAAACAAATTCTTGAAGACGAAGATATTTTTCGGGAACGTAAGGAAAGAGCCCTACTTACCTTATGTGAACTACTCTTAATTGAATTTCAGATGACTAATGAATTAGAAGTAATAGATGAATTAGAATCCCGTATTACACAACTGTTAGAAATTGCTGAAAAATCTCGATCATATTGGATTTTATGTGAAACATATCTATTACGAGCAAAAATAGCTTTAATATCATCTGACCTGGAAGAAGCTAGACGATTATTGACTAAAGGACAGCAAATTGCTGAAAAATTTGGTCTTAATAGGTTAGCTATGAGTATTTCAGAAGAACATGATAAATTATTAAATGAATTGAGTATGTGGGAGGGATTAAGAGAATCAAACGCCTCTATGGGAGAACGTATAGAATTAGCTCGTTTGGCTGATCAAATAAAACACATGACCAAAAAACGTGTAATGGAATATCCAAAATTGGAAGCAGAACAACCTATATTATTTGCTATAATGACAAAAGAGGGTGAGATGGTTTTATCCAGCCCCTTTACTGCGGATATGACTATTGATGAGACCCACTTCGGTGAGTTTTTAACCTCTTGTATGACTTTTTGTGATCAAATTTTTTCCGAATCGTTTGATCGTGTGAAATTTGGCCAATACACAATCCTTATATCAGCAATAGAACAGATTTGCATCTATTATATGTTCCAAGGTCATTCATATAGTGCTCAGCAGAAATTAACCCATTTCTGTGAAGCAATTAACAAAGATTCCACTTTAATGAAATTTCTGGAAAATATTGTTAACGAGAATAAGATTATATCAATAAATGAACATCCTTCTCTTGAGGAATTAATTGTTGAGAGCTTTCTTTCCGATCCACAGAAATTTCAAATGCCATTTGAAGCATATGAAGGAGATGAACCATTTGTTTTTGCTAGTTACTCTCACACAGACAAACTCCAAGTATATCCTATTATAGATTATCTTAATAAAATTGGATTAAATATCTGGTATGATGAAGGGATTCCTATTAGCGAGAATTGGAAAAAATCCATAGTAGAAAATTTAGATAAGTGGAATGCTTTTTTGGTGTTTGTAACCCCTCATATAATAGATTCAGAATATGTGAGGAAAGAAATTAATTATGCAATGAAAATGCATAAGCCATTTTTCACGATTTATTTGAAAGAAACAGAATTACCTCATGAGCTAATGTTTGATATGGATGAAATTCAAGCAAT
>Ga0209977_10000314_pt1 | contig 18977 bp, 28 predicted proteins | sample SumtaG_2_FD_183113 | JGI IMG/M metagenome (GOLD analysis project Ga0209977, IMG submission 183113) | Deep subsurface microbial communities from Indian Ocean to uncover new lineages of life (NeLLi) - Sumatra_00607 metaG (SPAdes) (version 2) | ecosystem: Environmental > Aquatic > Marine > Oceanic...
ACTTCAGGAAATACCTATCCGCAATTACGATGCCAACGCCGGTCGGAGATGTTATCAAGGCAATAGGAGCAGATCCGCGTCGGAGGATCTCAGTTTTTCGGATACATTGTCTCAGATTTCTGATATGGCTCTGCCAGGATGAGCAGGAGATTCCTGCTATGCGCGTCTGTCCGGCCTCCCCTGTACCCCTTCGGTTAGAATTGCAATATACGCTTTCGCCTTGCCTAAGTCCTCCGCAAGTTTGTCACTTTTCTCTCGGAGAACCTCCCCAAGAGTATCACCCTTTTCCAAATCACCCATGTGCTCGATATAGCACGCATACCTAGCGCCTGTGACTTCCACATACGCAGCCAACAAGAACACAACAGGCTCCGTCAGAGCATCCATAAGAGCGCCTCCTGTAATTCTTTCAAACGCGCATATAAGACATGCACATATCCACCAGATCCCCGCACCCGTATGAGCGCCAGTCCCGGATAAATTTCGCAACTGAGCCTTGGCCGCCGGCCGTGTTGTATATGCGCTTGTAGTAGCGCGCCTGGTCGGATAGCTCCACGGGGATCGGCTCAGGGTCCCGGAGGTACTTCAGCCGCATCATCGCCAGCGCGAAGGGGTCCGAAAAGCGCAGATGCCGGCCAAGCTCCTCGCGGGAGGGCACAAAAAACGGCACGGATTCCAGCTCCAGCCAGACCTTCGTCAATCGGTGGAACAGCACGCGCCGCTTGCGCGCCCTCAAGAAGTTCTCGAATATATCATACGCGGTGTCCGGCTCCATCTGAACGATGCCCCTCGCCGGGCCGCCGCCAACTTGGATTCGAAGGGCGAACCCGCTCTCGGTCGCGATGGTCCCGATGCCCAGGGCTACCTCATCGCGCGTGGCATGGCCCAGCAGCTCCTCGAACACGTCCGCCATCCACAAGACCAGATCTTTCCGGTTCTCCGCGTGCCTGGCAATAGGTATCAGTTCAACCAGTTCACTCATATCACTCATAGCTCCTTCAGGATCAGCTTTCGCGAGAATATCACCGCACTCTTTCAGTAACTTGTATCCGCCGTTCTGGAAACGTATGGAGAACCCCGCCTTTGATAAAGTGTATAGATACCGATAGACACCGCGCTCACTCACATCACAAAGCCGTGCCAGATCCGCGGCAGTCAGGCGAGGATCTTCCCTGATAAACTCTACCATCTGGAATAGTTTTTCTGATTTTGTCATCGTTGCACCTCTCGCTGACTTCATCCGGCTTGATCAAGGTATAAAAGAGCCAGCTCAAATAAGACACTCCGCATATTCGACCAGCCGTATTTGACGCACACGCGATCCCAGTGATAAGGGTTACGCAGAGGTCGGCCCAGATTCGAGGGTCAACCCATTGGACACGTCCAGGGGGATATTTGGGGGGAACCTCAGAGGACGGAGGCCCTGCCCGTTCACGCGCCCGGCGCCTTCCGGCGGCGCGACCTCCGCTTGCGGACCCGGCGCGGCTCCTTATCGGCTCCGTCCCTGCGCTTGATGGAAACGGTCACGGTGATCTCGGAGGATTTATAGGCCTCCTGCTGGTTGCCCAGATACCGGAATATAGGATGGTCCGTGTCCACCTCCGCGCCGAAGCTGCGAAGCCAGGCGGTCATGAACCCCACGCCGGCGACCGCGCCCGGCGGCACGTCCACGTCAAAGGCAAGCACGGCACAATCAGGGCCGCACTTGCTCTCACTGGGCACCAGCCACCGCACGCGCTTGACCCAACCAGCGCATTTTGTGAATGACTGAAACAATCCACGCACGTCGATCCTCCTTCAGATGGTAGTCCTGCCGCCATCGCCCGCAGCCGCAGGCCTATGCCAGCATATAAATGTTGCCCGAGGCCGCATAAGCGGCGTCCGGCCGCTTCCCCGGAATTCCCCGGCGCCCGTTGCTCACGCCGACAAAAATCTTTCCCTCCATTACCTCAAGGGAGGACGGCCCGGCCGGAAAGCCCGCCACGTCAGCGACCTTTCTCCACGAGTCCGGGCTGTATCCGCCGGTAGTGGCCGCTGTGCAGGCGGCGTAGACGCGCGCAGTAAAGGGCGGCTCTCTGTTTCCCTTAACCGCGGTTAGGACGTATGCCGTCTCACCTCGTACAACAATATCCTGCACATATTCGTCGCGATCTGTGAAGTCCGCGACCATCCGCGCGCCGTCGCGAAGGTCGAAATATAGGAGCTTTCTTGCCCGCGAATCGAAGCCCCCCCTGGAAACGTACAGCACACCTAAAGGCCCATACGCTATGGCGCGACGCGAGACGGCGTTCCGCGTGGCGGGCAGCGTCGGGAAGGGGTCCACGGAGAGAGTGCTAAACCCGTCCTGGGCATCGAGCGCATGGATGCCCTGAATCCCGTCCTGCCTGCCGAAGATCAGAACGTAGTCGCCCGCGGTCACAAGGTAGCGCGGGACCACCGCATCGTCCGCGTCCAGTTTCACGCGAACCCACGACCGGCCCTCGTCGCTTGACTTCACTATCTGGAATTGAGGTCTTGTGCTCTTGGAGTAGTCCGCCAGGAGGTAGATGTCGCCGTTTCTCAGTGCGAGGCTGTTGAGATGGACGGCATCCTCGACGGTCTCACGCTCCGTCCAGACGCCGTTTGAATTGATGTAGACCGCACCTTGACGGTCGCCCACGGGATCAATCCCCGGCATGTAGATTGTGCCGTCGTCCCCTTCTACAAAGACCCACGCGGACTCCTCCCCGATAGTGGTTTCCGGCCTGAACTCGAACTCCGCTCCACCCATGCGCGCGAAGGACCACACAGTTATCGGCTTTCCTGTTTTACCAGCGATATTATCCACCCAGTCGCCATACCCGACCAGGCAGCGCCAGGTTCCGCCGGCCTGGTAGACCTTCAGGTCGTGGGTTGAGCGCGCGTGGCAATACTTCGCCTCCTTACCGGGATACTGCTGCCAGCCAGGATTCCCGATCAGGACCGCCCTCGCGAGAACGCCCGGCGGCTCCGGTGGCTCCGGCGGCTCCGGTATAGGAGGAGGCGGGACCTCCCTCACGAGGCGCTCGATCTTCGCGGCCATCTTCGCGGTCGCGCTCGAATTGCGCTTGATCTCGTCTGTTAAGGATATGATTTCTTCACTATTCATGATGATGACCTCCTTTGTGTTGACTCGATCACTTCCAGATGCGGGGAGCCAGATCCAAAGACGCGGCTCAAGAAGTCGGCATCCGCCTCCGTCATCTCCACGCGGGACGCGTCCTCGAAGGCCAGCGGGAGCCAATGAAGATCGTCGTGTGTTTCGAGGCCCCGCGCGACGGGTAGCTCCGGGTATCGATGCCGGAAGAATATTAGCTGAGGAGCCACCACAGGCACCACCTCGCCCCTGCCCATCAAGGTCTGTAATAACTCATAGAGCCTCTTGCTGCCGAAAGACCAAAGCACAATCCGCCGCGCCGGCATGACCCAGAGATAGCGGCCGAATACGCCGCTGAGCCGCATCCCCATCTCAGGGATGATAAGATACCGGCGCTCCGTTATGATTTTCTTCAGAGTGCCCAGGCCCAGCTTCGGTCCCTCGCGCCGCGTGCTCATCACGATCACAGTGTCCATTGTGGGCTTCCTGTACCGCTCCGCATAGGCGCGCAAAACATGCTGCTGCGAGGGCTTAATCTTAACGATTGCTTTTGTCCCAGCCACTATGCCTCCTCCTCTGCCGATAATGCTTCAGTATGATGATCAAGGGAACGCCCACAAATATCAATACAACAATAAGGTAGATACTGAGATACAGAAGAGCGCAGATCCCAGCGCCCACGGCCATACAGGCCCCTATTGCCTTGATCAACTCATAAAGGGTGCGAACCAACGCTCTCATAGTAAAGCCCTTGCAGCTCTATGATGGACAACCAGAGACGCTCTGCCGTATAAGCCACCTCGGCCGTCGCCACGTCCAAGCGCAGACAGGATCTGCACAGAGACATCACGTTCCACATGATGACAAAAACCTCGATTTCTGTCTGAGAGTCCGTCCGTCTCATGGGCCATCAGCCTCGGCTTTTGGTAGATCCCATATGTCGTAGACCGCCAGAACGGTACAGCCTTTCTCATCAAGCCTCTGCCGCTCTTTCTCTCCATCCTCTTCCTCATCGAACAGAGTAAACCACGTCACGCCATACGCGTCAGTGTATAGGAGCGCGTGCTCCGTTTCCCTGGGACGCTCTCGGAGCGTGACCAGTCCCGTCGTCAGGTCCGACTCAGGCGAAGACCCGCCCGACGCGCGGAAGACCGGCAGCGGCGGAACCGGCGCGGCTCTATCCTCGAAGTATCTCTCCGCCATTCCCTCAATTTTCGCCAGCCCCTTCTCCTGGAACTCCCGCTGCTGGCATTGAACCATTATCTTGGCGACGGCCAAGATCTCCTCACGGGTAGGCGGAGGCCCGCCCGCTCCTTCTGCTATTTCTTCGGCTCTCTTGAAAAGCTCTTCTGCGTTCATGTTCCTAACCTCCTCCTCTGTATCGACAACTTCAACAGCCACATATTCCTCTCCAGAAACCTCCGCATCGCCGGAAAGCTCGGTATCGCCAGCGACCGCCGCGTTGCCATAGACCCTCGCACGCCCAGAAACAAGCGCATTTCCATAAACCCTCGCACGTTCATGAACCTTCGCCTCGGAACGGACCCGCGCATCTCCATATACCCAGGCGCTGCCATAAACCCAGGCACGGCCGAAGATCTGCGCATTGCCAAACACGGAGCTGTTGCCAGTGACGGTCGCTTCACCGAAGATCCGGGCGTTGCCAGAGATCTTCGCCTCGCCAGAGACAGACGCATGTTCGGAAACCTTCACCTCGCCAAAGACGGTCGCATTTCCACAGACCATCGCATCGGCATAGACCCATGAAGGGTCATCTTGTGCAAGGTTGTTCTCCGATTCGATGTACCCGCCAAAGTCGCCCTTGCAGACATCGCCAAAATCTTTCAAGGCTCGAATACGATACAAAGTCGATCGGCCCGTTACGCTAACGCCTGCCAGTTCTTTTGTATCGTCTGTCATCAATTCATACTTTTGACCCATTTTCTCTCACTCCCTGCACCAGTTTATAGTTTGTCCAGATCGTCTTTCAGTTCCTGGACCAATCGCGGCCCGTCCTCGCCTTTGATAAACTCGAACCACATGAAACGCGGCGCGTGATTAAGCCATGTCATGTCGCCGTCCCGATGGACGTGATCGCGGACATGGTTCTGGATCATCGTGTCTGCGGCTAGAATGTCATCCTGATAGCGGCGATGCATCCGCTTTTCCTCGATTAGCCGGCCTGCAAGAAAAGCTATCAAAAGACCGATTGCGATTAGAATTCCAGCACTCATGCCTTACCTCCCGCAAAAAATGCGTGCTCAGGGGGTCCACCAGGCAGTATCGGTATTTCACCTCCACCGAATGAACTCAAACCCCACAAGCCCTAGGCCCATCTGTAACGTCCAATTAAAAACCCAATGGCGACTATCATATACTGGTTTTATCCACCATCTTCGCTTGGGCGGATATATAAAAACGCACAATACCCATCCCACAGAATCGACTTCAATGTAAAGCCGGGCGTCGTATTCCAAGACCAACTTCGCCCCGACATCCATATAATTAGCCCCTAGTGCGATTCTATGTCTAGCCACTCCGCTTGACCTCCCGCAAAACCGAACGCCCTATAAAGTGGATTATGCAGAGCGATCCACCTAGTAGACTGTAACTATGATAAGGTAGCCATATTCGCCGTATCTGGCAAAGAAATCTTCGATTGTCTCCCATCGCCAGTTCCATCGCGGGTCATTTTTGTGCCACGTCTCCCATTCATGAGCTATAACTTGCTTCAGCAGTTTCGGAGGCCCAAATATATCGCCCTCGTCACTCGTTATGACTTCCGCGCCAGCATGTTCCATTCCCTTGTAGATGAAGTGCATGGCACTTCCATATCCCAAGACCAACTTGCCGTCCGGCTCTATGATCTGAATCGTCCCCGAAATGTTCTCGTTGATCCAATCTTCGGTATACTGCACGTCGCCGAACTCGTCCAAATTATAGGCCTCTAACCAGAGTATGTGGCTCATTGTTGACCTCCTGTAGAATTGAACGCCCTATAATCAACGTTATGCAGAGCAATCCTGACGAGCTTTTCTGTGCGCTATCCACTTCAGAATCTGCTTTGCCTGTTCCGCTTCAGTTGTAGCCGTCATCTTCATATGGAATGTACCGACCTGCTGCGTAGGGATAAGCCCAGTTAGTACCTTATCAGGGAGCCTGGTAACATAGTCCTCCAGCAAGAGTGCAAGTCCATCGAGGCAAGTATCGCAGCATCCGTCAGCCTTGTTCACCATACCCAACCCATCGACCCCGCGTTCCCTCTCAAGAAGAATGAGAGCGTGTTCATATGCACCAACAGATGAATCCACATCGAATTTACGGCCGGCTATCGCCTCCGCACCAAATACGGCTTTACGGGCGATCCTTCTCACGTTCCGCGCCGTAATATCCTTACCGTTGCCTCTAAGCTCTGCAATCTCAGAAGCAAGGGATTTCTCGACCGCGTCTTGTTCCTGTTTTGTCATTTCTTGACCTCCCGCATAATTGAACGCCCTATAATAAAGGTTATGCAGACCAAATAACGGGCCGGGAAAAGAAACCCCGCTACCCCGTAGCGTGAGAAGCGGCGGGGCCTTAGCAGAAAACGTCGGGTGAGTGTCCCGGCCCGCGTATCTCAACATGCCTTTGACATGCCAATAATTCGCGGTTTTGGGGGAGATCGTGGCATATGAGACGCTACCCATATGCGGAAAAATGAGCAGTTTGGCATGAAATATCCGGTATTTTCGCTCAGCATAGCCGGATCCACGCTCGCAGCGGATTCCATTTTCCGGGATCTGCTCCGGCGTGCTGATTCTTGCAGATTGTTGGTATAATTGAATTTATGACTCATTCGTGCGTTCTCTTCTGAGATATTCCCATTTCATGCCACTTTCATCATCAAAATCTGTGACGAAATTGACAGATATTCCGAAGAGCCTCAGCATCCGATTCGTGGACCAGAGAATAAACTTCATCCGGCTTTCTCTGCCTTTGTAAACTATGCCTGGTATCAGGATTTCATATATACCTGGTCGCGCCATAGAAGAACCCCCTTCGCTTAACTAAGCGCCTCTCTTCCCCTCCGCTCCTGCTGGTCCTTCCACGCCACAAAGCCGGCCCGGTGTGGCTTCAGCCATACCGGCAGTTCGAACATCGGCTCCTGCCGGATATCAAAAGTGTTCTGCACTGTCAGATGACATCTTTGACAGAGGGCGGCCAAGTTCCACGGCTCGCACAAACTCGGAATCGGGAGGAGGTGATGTACCGTGAGCGTGTAATTTGTCGCCGGGCTGTCAACGTGACCGCAGGCCTCGCATTTCCGCCCATGCGCCACCTTGACGGTGGTCGCTATCGTATCCCAATCCAGCGGATAGCCCTTTTTTATCTCCGCTCTTGTCATGCTGCCTCCTCTTTCTTGCCTCTCCGCCTCGAACCAGTCGGCGGGGAAATTGTCTAAGCGGCCTCTGCGCCGACCGTGTTCCAAAACGCGGCCTGCAACTCCGCGATTCTAGCCTGGGCAGCGGGATCGTTCTGCTCTGCTTCCACTTCCGCTCGCTGCTGGTCCCACTCTTGCCTCCGACGTTCTGAGCGTTCCTGCGCCCTCTGGGCGCGTTCTTCCGCCCTTATGCACTGCGCGTCCGAACTTGAGTATTGGTAGTCCCTGGCGAGGGCAGCGCGAAGCCAGGCGAACGGCTTAATCAGCTTAACGCCGCGCATGATCTGGAGCTTCATGATCCTGAGCTTTTCCTTCAGAGCCTCGACGCCGTAACAGTTATAACACCAGCCAACAAATGCGTAATCCCTGCGTTCCACTTTGAATCCGAAAGAGCGAAGCGAAGAACAAACAGACGCGACAACTTTTTTCCGGCTTTCGGTTTCCCGGCTTTCCGTGTCGGGCGCTAAATTCTCGTTTTCCATTTTTTCTCTGTCTTTGTTTGTTTTTTTATTTCTACCGGATCCGGTGTTAAGATCTTTAAAGGGGGGTTCATATTGGACACCCTTGATTTTATTGGCTTTGTCGGCGTTTTCGGGCGCGGAACCAGCCGCTGCCCGCTCCGGCGGCTCCTGGGCAGACTCCTCCTGGACACTCTTGATTTTAGTAAGTTTTTCGACGGGGGGTTCAGGAAGCTGTATTATGTTTTCCGAGTGCGAGGCGGAATCCTCAGTGGCATCGCCCTTGTGTCTCCCAGGCTCAAAATCAAGCTTGTAGCGCGTCTTTTTTAATCCCGTGCCAGGCCTTAACACAACGAGGTATCCGTCTTCTATCAGTTGCCGCCGTGCGCGCTGGACACTCGAACGGGACGCGCCGGTAAAGTCCACCATATCCTCGACGGAAACGCGAGCTGAATCCCTGTGGAAACCGATGGTCTTCCGCTCCATGAGAAACAGGATCAGCTTCTCCACGGGCCGCTTGACCTTCGGGACCACTTCGTCATAGAGGTAATTGCTGGTCATGGTAAAGGTCCCACGACGTACATCTATATCGCCATGCAATAGGTCTTGAGGTATCTCTGCCAAGATGTAACCTCCTCTGAATCCAGTAGTGGCGCCCGCCTTCAGGCGCCGTCACTTTTCTTCGGCCTGCCGTCGCACGGAAGCGGCACTGGCGCCGCCGTTTGCCGCCGGGCCTCGTTTTTCAGCCTCCTCCTTGTCCTTCGCCTGAAGTCATCCTGCCTCCTTTCCGCGTCATCGGGATCTTCGGCAAGCTGTTTCAATGCCTTCTTGACCCTGTTGTTGAGGTCTGCGCCGCCAAGCTCCATCTTAGAAATGAGGCTTTGAGCCACGCCTGCGATGATCGCCAGCTCAAGTTGTGTGAGATCGTGCGCCTCCCGTATTTCTCTAATTGGTGATGTAATCATGATTGCTGCCTTTCCCGTCCAGGTGCGCCCGCCCTGTCTGATGGACAAAAACTGTCGGTGGTGATAATATCTTGACACGCGAACCCTTGTATGGTATACTCTTACGCAACGAGGTCCGGAGATTTCTTCGGGCTTCGCGTTCATTTGAAAGGCCTTCGGGCTTGAAGCGAAAAAAGGCGGGTCGCAGCAGAATATAGTACAGGCATGTACGCATATCGCGCTCGGTCCTCTCTTTTTTTGGTGATAAGATTCAAAACCTAGCCGGTAACACACACGGGCCGGCTAGGTTTCTTAATTTGCGTTCTGTGTTTTGCGCCTCCGGCCTGGCGCGACGTTGTTGGAGCGCAAGGCGGCTTCCAGGTCCTTCTCCCTCACGAGCCACATGCCGCGCTCGTGGACTCGCACAGCCGGGAGGTAGCCGAATTCGATCCAATAATGCACGGCCCTGTTGCTAACCGACAAGCGTTCCGCTATTTCGCGGACCCTCAACATTTTAGGTTGCTGCGACATAGATCCTCCTTACGGTCGGCGTGTAACTCTGAATGCTGCGGATATTGCGAAGTTGCATTAGTAATATAGCAAAATATCGGTCAAAAGTCAAGGATTTTCTGTGTGCCTGGCTAAAGCGATGTTTTCCTAAGGCCTGGAGGGAGGAGGATGAAATTGACACTAGCAGAAGCCGCGCACAAGATAGGCAAAAGTGAACGCACCGTGAGGCGTCTCATCAAGGACGGCAAGATACAAGCAGAGAAGGTGGGCGCCATCTGGCAGATAAGCGACTTGGGCGGCCTGGAGCCACCGGCGGAGGCCGGCGAAACGGCGGATGTTGGCGGCGGTCTGCCGGCTCTTGCGGAGCAGCTTCGCTCTGAAGTGGAGTATCTGAGGAAACAGAACGAAGAACTGAGGAAAGAGCTACAGCAAAGCAGGGTCCGCTCAGACACGATTATCTTGCAGTTGACCGAACAGCGTAAACTGCTTGAAGATTTGCGCGAGCCGTTCTGGAGAAGATGGCGGCGTAAGCAGGCACAAGCCGGCAAAGTGCCAGCAGATCAGCCCTCCGATTAGTCTTCTAGTCTTTTCAGAATCCCGCTAACTGAGACTTTCTCTCCTCCGCGTGACCCACCTTTCTGTATTCAAACGACTATGCAGTACAAAAGGAAGCGTAAAAGAAACACAAACCACGGAGGGCCAGTAGTGCCGAATCGGGGTTATCGTTTCCGTGTGTTGGTTGTGTGACTACTACTATCGCGGAGGGAACTTTTATTTAAGAGCGTCCACAAACGGTGACCCCGATCCGGTGCTATTGGCTCTACCACCAGATGCGGAGGTGTATCAAATGACTAAGTGGACCAAATCAAAGGGTTTTACACTGATCGAACTTATGATAGTTGTGGCTATCATAGCAATCCTGGCCGCCATCGCTATTCCGAACTACCTGCGGTATGCGATGAAGTCCAAGACGGCGGAAGCGACCACCAATCTGGGCGCCATCCGCACCGGCGAAACGGCCTATTACGCTGAGAATGATAAATACAAAACATGCGACGCGACTCCCACTGGCGGCGGCCTGAGCGTGACCCCAGTCGAATGGCTAGGGGATCCTGGAGTTGCTGAGTTTGCGGACATAGGCTTCGAGCCGGACGGTTGGGTCCGTTATCTGTATCAAGCTGATGCTGTTCCCACGACGACCCCAGACAGTTTCACAGCAACCGCGACGGGCGACCTGGATGAAAAGCTCCCCAGAGCCGTATATAAAATCGATTCGGCTGATCCCAGCTATCCCAAAGCCATCCTTGATCCTCCAGGTGCGTATTAGGATTTGACACCACACAACCGAAAAGGCCATCTGCGTACAGGGGATGGCCTTTTCGCTTTCTCCCTAGAAGATTCTTTTCAGAATCAAGAAAGCGGCTCCTATGCCTATGATTAAGCCCCACCGCGGCCCGCCTCCCTCGCTTGAGCCTGCCATCCACTCTCTGCACTTCTCCCTGGAAAGCCCTCGCAAACACACGTCATAACTCGCCAGATAGCCCTTCGCCATCGGCGCGGCGGCTTTTGCCACAATCTCTCTGCACTGCTCAGGCGTCCGCGCTCTCTGACAGGCTTCGTACATATCCAGAAAAACCGGTCCGAATCTCATAAGGCCCTCCTCCTGACGCTTCTCTCGTATGCTATCGCCTTCTCGTAGTTCGACCGCGTGAAGGCGTCCTCCGGGTTGGTCCGAACGCGCCTCGCCAGCAGCGGCAGGTTGCGTTTGTGCTTCTGGACCACCTGGCGGGGCTGATAGTATCCATAGTGGACCACGCGGAGATCCGTCAGCTCGGTCGGGACGCCGATCCGCTGCAAGCTCGGTAATATCTGCTCATGTATGGGTATCTCCCACCTGGCGCCGGGCACATTGGGGAATATGCGCACCTGTGGGACGTATATAACCTCGCCGTTATTCTTTGCGGACACCTGCCAGACGTAGAAAGCTTTGCCCATGGGCCTGTGCATGAGGTTATAGATCCGCGATGCGACAGCAGGCTCGTAGAACTCGTCAGTGTCTATCCAGGCGACGTAATCCCCGCGGCTGTGCAGCAGGGCGCGGTTGCGCGCCAGCGCGAAGTCGTTCCGCCAGGGGTACATAAACAAATCGTCTGTGTATGCCCTGGCAACTGTGAAAAACTCGAGGCCGGCTTTGTCATCACCTATCACGACAATCTGGTCGGCGATGTGCGCTATGCTCTTGAACATCCTCTCCAGGACGCGCGGGTCCGTCCGCGTGCCGATAATATTGAACGACAGGGACGCGCGCCATTCGGGAGATTTCGCGACAATCATAGATGCTCCTCCCACCCGCGGCACATGCGCGGCATCCGACGGCGAACGCCGGTACAGTGCCGGCCTCATAGCATACTTTACCCGAAGAGGCGGGAAAAATCAAGTATAATTGCGTTGACTGGTTGGGAATCTGTGATATAATCTAAACGCAGATATTCTATGGATATATTCTGCTACCGCCGCCGGCCAGCGGGATGGTCGACGGCCCCCTCTCGTCGGCCCTCCCTCCCATCCGCCATCCGGCGGCATCCGCCGGCACTTCGCCGTCAAAAAACCTTGACATACACCTGAGAGAGATGTATAATCCCATAGAGGAGACTGGCAGCTCCTGTCATAATGGACAAAGAGGGCCAGTTGACCTACACAGAAGTCACCACAACTGATGTATAGTCTATCCCATAGGGGTCCGACACGATCTGACACCTGCGGCGATGCCGCGCCCGGAGGCTGCGATGGCCAAGTGTTACCCACGATGGCATGAGAATGATCTCTTTAATGCCCCGCGCTGGGTCTTTATGCGGGGCATATCGGTCGGCTCCGTTAAGGCGGCGAAGATGCTCGGTATGTGCAGGGTGACGTTTCTCAACTACTCGGACACCCTGGGCTTGATCGTCTACAGGGACCGCTATCACAGGCGATTCTATCTCCTCCGTCAGCTTCAGGACGTGAAGGACCAGCTCGGAAACGTAACGGCTGACGACGTGAGTGCCAGAATGAAAGGAGGGAGCCATGCGCTTCTTTGGCAGACGAAAAAAAGGCGGCGCTATCGTAGCTAAGACAGACCTCGTATCGGCCGAAAAGATCGCGAAAGTGGGCCGGACGGACTCGCTGATATCGCGGCTGACGCAGTTAAAGGAAGCGGGCGCGGACGTTGTGCTGAGGGAGCGCCGTCTGACAGGCACCGGAGCGGAGTCGCCCGGCTTCATCGGGACGAAGCAGGTCGCCAATATGGAGCCGATGATGTACGAGGACGACCTGAAGAATAGGCACGGCGGCGGCCTCTACGAGATCTCGTTTATCTCGAAAGGCCAGACGCTCATGATTGGCGGAGACACCGGATCCCCGGAGCTTTACACCGTTGAGATCGCGGGACTGGCGAAAAGTGAGAAGAAAGAAAAGCACGAAACGCCACCGAAGAGCACAGCGGACAAGGCTCTGGACGGCGCGATGTCCCTCTTCAAGACGCCGGAGGTAATCGGGCCGATCCTGGCCGCTGTCACGAACGCGCTGGCCGGGAGAAACCACCAGGTCGATCAGACGCAGGTAACGAATGGAATTCTTGACATCATCGTCAAAGTGAAGGATGTATTTTCAAACCCCGCCCCCGACGCCATGGGCCAGATACGCGAGGTCGCGGCGGCCGCGAGGGAGCTGGGCACGCTATTTCAGCCGCCTATAACCACAGGGGCGCCGCAGGCCTCCGGTGGGGGCCTGAGCGACATCATAGAAGGGGCAGCGAGGGCGTTTCTGCCCCTCATACAGGAACGGATTATGCAGGCGCCACCGACCGGCGACGGCTCCCAATCGCCGGGCGCTTCTGCCACGCCGGGCGCGGCCCTGCCGATAACGGCGGGGCATCCGCCCGGCGGTGAGGTCATGGGGACGCCGGCTCAGGAGCCGAAGCTGCCTGTGATAGACGGCCTGGGACAACTGAGGCGTATGGTTGCCGCGGGCGTGGAGGCCGAGGCGGCGGGGGAGTATGCGGCGCGGGTCATCGACGCGTTTGTGGATCTCTCGGGGCCGGGGGGCGTTCCGCCGCAGTGGAGGGACTACGCGACGAACCCGGACGCGGCGGCATCGCTGCTGCCTGGGATGGTGCCCGAAGTGGCGGCCAGAGGCGCGGAGTACCAGGAGAGGTTTTTGTCAGGCGCCGTCCAGGTGCTGAAGACATGGGCGGAGCAGGAATCGGAGGGTGCGAATGTCGAGGTTCAGAGCGACGATATTGAGGACGCGGCCGCGGGGAGCCAGCCGGAGGAGGCGGGCGAACCGGGTGCCGGCGGCGGCCAGTCCGAGGGAACTAGCATCGATGCGGGGAAAGATCCGGACGGTTCGGTCAACTGACGACCGGGTGCGGTTCGTGACGGAGAACATCCACAAGGGGCGCGTGTCCGGGATGGTCCACACCTTCGCATCGATGGCGCTGACGGACTACTGCGGCGATACCTGGTGTGTGCCGGTTCGCGACTGGCTTGGTGAGGCCTGCAATATGATGGACTACGTGCGCGCTAACATCAGGTACACGCTGGACACGCGGGACATAGACACCTATCGGACACCAGATCGCACGCTCCAACTGGCGATGGGCGACTGCGACGATATGGTATCACTGCTGGGCGCGGCGCTGCAGGCCGTGGGCCATGCCGTCAGGATCAAGGTTATCCAGATGCGCGGTCAGGATGAGTTTCATCACATATACTTACTCGTGGGCCTGCCCCCAGAGGCTCCTGGGGAGTGGGTCCCACTCGATCCGACACAGCCGTTTGACTGCGGCTGGGAACCTGAAGACATAGTGAGGCAAAAAATCTATGACGTATAAGCACTAATTCATCCGCGACTCACCGGGTTGGTCCACCCCTGCGCAGGCGTCTCCGATGCCCAGGGAATCTATTTCCGTGTGGGTCGCTTCAGCTACAGATTGCAAAACCCGGCGATTTCGAGGGGACCATTTTCCCGTCGCCGGGTTTTTTTGTTCCCCTCGGAATCCCCCGGCATCCAGCAGAGGAGGTGCGGACATGATACTGGAGAAGAAGCGGGTCAGGAGGGCGTTCGCGGGGATACTGGGCCAGGAGACGCCCGTGGAGACGGTCGTCACGCCCGTTACGCTGGTCACGCCGACTCCCACACCGACACCCGTCCCAGAGCCGACGCCGGTGATAGAGTTTGAGACGCCGACGGGCCTCACCGACTGGAAGATGATGATCGAGCAGGCGGCCATGACGGTGCTCTCCAGGCACTATGGGCGCACCTATACCGATCCGCCGGTGGCCGTGCCGGCCGCCAAGTGGAGCCAGATGCTCAATGAGATGTGGCAGGAAGCCAAGCGGACGGGCACGGCGGAGGCCTACGCGGAGGCGCAGCGGCGCTGGAGTGCAACTAGCGGCGATATATACTTCCTGACTCGCGGCTTTTACATGCAAGGGACGTACCCCCGGATCGAGACGCCGGGCGGCGTCTGGCAGCCAGCCGGCCCTGAGCCGACGCCGGCTGTCCTAACGCCCCCGCCGGTCGAGGAGCCGGTTTCCCCCGTGGCCCCGCGGCCAACGGGCGATGGCGGCACAGCGGCGACGGGCATCTGGAACAGCATCTTTGACAGGGTACTGTACCAGGTGACTGGCAGATCGACCATGCTGAAGCCCGATCAGACCATTGTGAGGGCCGGCGAGGGCATGGAGCTGACGGCGGCGCAGTTCAGGCAGATAGTGGCCGCGGTCCAGGCAGCCGTCCAGGACGTGGCCGGGGACCCACAGCGGCCGGCGGATCTGGTCGCGCTGCTTCAGCGGAGCGCGACGGAGTCTCAGATCTCCGCCAAGCTGCTTTCCCGCGCTTTCTACGCCCCTGGAGTCCTGCCGCCGCCGGTGATCACGCCGGCGGACGGGGAGGCGAAGTACACCTATGAGAAGCTCTGGGGCCGGGTGGTCTGGATGGACGTGGGCAACCCTCAGTCAGTGGCGACGCAGGCTCTGAAAGTGGTTATCGAGAGTTTCATCGCGCAGACGGGAGTGGAGCAAGTGCCCTACGCCAAAGGATATGACACGATGGTGCTCCCGGTGACGTGGGACCAGGGGATGGACCTCTGCAAAGCCGCGAAGGCGCTTGTCCTGGAGGCCCGCCGGGCGAAGAAGATAAGCCAGACGAGCTACATCCGATCTTTGAGCTTCCTCCGCAACCCCCGTGAGCGGATCGAGTTTCGGTTCATCGGTGGCGAGGTGCGAGAACCGGCTGTCCATGTACCGCCCACGCCGGGCGAGGAGGGCTACAGCATCGAGGATGCCGTGGTCAGGATGCTGCTGCAAGAGCGATACCCGACCACACGGGCGCGGCCGGCGTCCATGTCCAACTTCGAGCAGTTGATAGCGTTGGCCGAGAAAGAGGTTGACCCCGCGATACGGTACGAGATGACGCGCCCTGACCTCCTCACGGCTCTGGCGACTGAGCTGATGCGCCGCGGGTACGGGCCGATGCCGAACGCGACTCTGACGCTGCCTTACACGGCGCCGATCACCTGGCCTCCGCCTCGACCGCCGGTCTACACGCCAACGCCGACCCCAACCGTAACACCCACTCCGACTGTTGTGCCTGTGGTCTCCCCGCCTGCCCCCGTAGTGGAGACGCGGATCGCGGCTCCATCGCCGCAGCGGGCGGTCGAGGCGGGGATAACGGCCGGCTTGAGGGCGCTATCGCGGGACGCTCTGACGCCGACGCGTGTCGGCGACCGGGTGCGCTGGTACATACCGGCAACGGACTTTGATGCTATGCTTTCGACCGCTGCAACCACAGCGAGGGACTGGTACGCGGACCAGGGCGGCCAGAGAGACGCGTACGCGCTTCAGGAGTGGCTCCGGCTGGTGACGATAGAGCTGGCGCGGCGGGGTTACTTTCCCCGCGCGGCTCCCACACCGACAGCCATACCGACACCTGCGACACCGGCGCCAGTTATGCCTGTGCCCACTCCTCCCGCTCCAGGGCGGCGGCAGCCTCTGACGGCTGCCCACCTGGTCCACGAAGCGGCGGAGAACATCCTGGCTCAATATGGTCTGGCGTCCGGCTATGCGGAGCCGTACTACCTGCCACCGCACAGGTGGCGCGAGCTGCGCGCGGACATATCGTGGGAATGCACCACGCTGGCGAAGTTGCCCAAGTACCATCAGACGCAGGCGGGCTACTACGGCGGCCTTTCGGTGGGCTTCACGCAGGTTGAGGCGGAGCTTCGCAGGCGGAACATCCTGCCGGCGTCGCCTGTCGTGGTGACTCCGCCCTCTCCGACGCCAGTGGCGCCGGTGAGGCAAACGCTCGAACAGTGGGCGGCTGAGGCGCCCATTTTCGCGGACTACAGCCAATGCAGCGCCGCGGCGCGCAAAGCGACGGGCAGGACCCCGGACAGGTACACGCACTGCCTCACAGAGGCGGATATAAGACATTCAGCCGTGTCGCACGCGCTGGCCGGCGAGGGGATGAGCGTCGACGCTTACAGGCGGGGTGTGACACAGGAGCAGTACAACAGGCTCGTTGACATGGCGAACAACCTGGCCGCGGCGATGATCTCGCAGCGGACCTATACGCCATTTTATCTTGGGAGGCGCTGGACGCTTCTACTTTAGCGGAGTAACGGAGAGGAGGAATTCTCTATGGTGATCAATAGAATAGTGGGCGGAACTGATCTGAGGACTTTCCTGCCGGTTCTGGCTCAGAGACGGACGAACCTGTCAGGCGTGCAGCAGGGGCTTGGGATAGCCTGGCCCCTCATGATACAGTTCGCCGGATGGGTGATCCAGGGGATCGGCCTGGGTCTGAGCACCTACGAGGCGATCTGGGGCGCGAAGCAAAACGTGGCGCCCGACGAGGACCTGGCGCCGGGCGACGTGCGCGCCATAGCGCAGCAGATAGCCGCGGCCGATCCACAGCACAGACCTGTGAGCCAGTGGGAGGCGCTGCTCAACCAGAGCTTGCAGCCGCAGGTAACGCCGACAGTCCCGGTGACGTGCCCGCCGGGCTTCTACCGCGACCCGGCGACTGGAGCCTGCTTGCAGGTGGCGAAAGCCGGGTTTGAGATGCCCACCTGGGGATGGATCGCCCTGGGCGTCGGTGGGCTGTTGTTCGTGACGAAGACAGGCATAATTTAGAGGCGGGCGCTGCCGATGATAGCCGACACTATAGCTGGCCTGCTCCAGGAGGGCTTCGCCAGGGGGTACAACGTCTTCTCCGCGCTGAGCTACGTGGACGACCGGCTGGCTCCTGGCGCGGTCATCCCTGAGCCGGAAGTGAGGGCGGTCGTCTCCGCCGTAAGCCGGCGGATACCGGGCGTCTATGACCCCGCCGTCTGGGAGGTCATGTTGAGGATGCAATTAGCGCACCGGATAGCCCCTGCCGGAATCCCCGCGGGGGAGGCCGGGGCCGAGGCGGTTATGCCCGGCTGGGCGTGGGCGCTTATCGCCGCGGCGGCCGGCCTGATGGCGATTTCGGTTTTGAGAGGAGGGCGGAGCAGATGATTGTTCTCGCGGCCGTATACATGGACCCCAGCGACCCCGGCCGGAAGCAGTTCGGGCAGGGGCAGACGTTCTTCGTGCTCCCGGCGTGGCATGAGCTGAACGCGGTCGCCGGTCTGGTCCGTCGTGGTATGCGCGTCGCCGATGCGTATGTCAAGGCGGGCCTGGCTGACATACCTCCCCCGGAGGGGATGCTGGCCTGCATGGCCAGGGCCATGCGAATCGTTAGCTCCCTTACGCACGGATACCTGATGAACTACGCCCTGTCGAGGGAGTGTGTGGACTGCTGGGAACTGTGGATGGACGGTCCGCCGGGCGAATGGTACGTCCGCGAGGACAGGATCACGCTGCCCATAGGCGTGGTCATACCGAGCGCAAACTACGAGCGCAGGATCATCGCCCACATGGCCGAGGGCGTCCCGCTGATGCGCGCCTACGAGTACGCGGGCCAGGCGGACATCCTGCCGGAGGCGTGGATGGTTGACTGCATGGAGGTAAGCATAAGGGCCGGGGCGTCCATGTCGGAGGCGGCGACCAGGTGCTCCCACGAGGGGCCAGTCACTGTGACTCCGACGCCGACCGTCACTCCGACGCCGACTGTCACGCCGGCCAACGGCCCCGGCAACGGGCCAGACGACGGGGATTGGGAAAAAGAGAAGACGGAATCGACGCTCCTGGTTGTCGGTGCCGCCGTAGGCGCGGCGCTGCTGGTGGGTCTTTTGATGAGGGGGAAATAGGATGATGGTTTCAAGAAGAAGGGCCGTTTTGGGCCAGGTCGGCGCGCGCGATATCCAGGATGAGCTTGCGCGGCGGGGTATATACGTCGAGACGGTCGCCGTCCCGCCGCCGTTGACGGCGCCGACACTGCCGGGCCGTCCGCCAGCGGCGCCCACGGATCAGGTCGTGGTGGTCGCGGCCCAACCGGGTGCATTTCCCCGGCCGGCATATATGCCCGTTTATCCCCCGCTGCCGGGGCAATGCACCCGGTTGGGC
>Ga0209977_10000316_pt1 | contig 18915 bp, 18 predicted proteins | sample SumtaG_2_FD_183113 | JGI IMG/M metagenome (GOLD analysis project Ga0209977, IMG submission 183113) | Deep subsurface microbial communities from Indian Ocean to uncover new lineages of life (NeLLi) - Sumatra_00607 metaG (SPAdes) (version 2) | ecosystem: Environmental > Aquatic > Marine > Oceanic...
TAATATCTAAATAATTTAAATTTTATCCTTAAAATATTCCTTTTTCTTTTCTTTTTTGTGAGATAATAAAATATTAAAATTTTGAATCGTTATATTGAAATTGTATTTCAATATTCAAGCAATCGTTGCATAGCAACGATTGTTGCATAGCCTGGTAATGCACTGGTCTGCTAAACCAGTGTCCAGGATCATGTTCGGAAGACCATGATCCTACAATAGAGGAGGGTTGTGGAGAAGTCTGTAAGTATAGGATAGTAACCAGGAAACTTACATAAAACCCTATATATAATCGTTCTATCCTATGATTATTTTTACCTCTTTAACTCGTATAACACTAAATGAATCCCCTCTATTTAAATAAAAAAGCACGGCTTATTATACTTAAAGTATCGTCCTTTTCAAATACTACAAAGAATGCCCATACCTATTAGAATTATGTTGGAACTGTTATTTTCGAATCTAAATCATCAAATTTACCATCCATTATTTTTTGGTATGCTGATTTAGGGAAAGGGACGTACTTCTTAGATCTAGAATCCCAGAGCAGCATCTCTTCTTTAATCATTTCAATATCGTAGGCCTCACGCTTTAGAGTAACTTTCTTAATTTTAAATGGTCCTGTGATTTCAAGTTCATCACGGAATCGAATAAAGATGGGAATTGAATATCCCGGTAATACTTCAAGGACAAATTGAGAAAACTCATCTACATCAAATTTAATTGATGGATTTAACTTAATTGCTGCCATACCTGCTTTACCTTCGGTATTTGGGATTGCTACACCGTAGGCTGCTGACATTTGAATAGCGGGAAAAGAGTTTAAAATTGATTCTACCTCTAAAGTGGATACATTTTCTGATTTCCATCGAAATGTATCGCCAAATCTATCAGCAAAGGAGATCCAGAGATCGTTATGAAGTTTTAGCATATCCCCCGTATTGAAATAGCTATCATTCTTTCTAAAAACATCATGTAGAGTTTTTTTCTGAGTTTTTTCTTTATCTTTATATCCAGTAAAAAAGCTTCGTTTTTCTAATTTGAACAGAGCCATACCAACGTCGCCAGTTTTACATCTAATGCAATATCCATTCTCATTTCTGAAGAATTCACCTGTTTCGGGATCAACCTTTGCCAAAGCGAGCCCTCCCATTGAATTTCGTCCTACCATTCCGGGGACCTCGTCAGCATTGAAAAGATTCCTATGACCTTCAGTTAAACCATAAAATTCATAAATATGATCAATTTTAAATCGTTCCTTAAAATGCTCCCAAATTTCCTTTCGAAGGCCTATGCCAACCATTTTTTTGAGCGTATGGTTCTTTTCAAGTTCAGAAGTAGGTTGATTGAGAAGATATCTCGGAATTTCTCCTACGTATATCATGAATGTAATTTTATATTTATGAATATCTTTCCAAAATTCGGAAGCAGAAAATTTTGTTCTTAAAACAGCAGTTGCCCCTAAAAGAAGAGTTACTGGCCAGGTGACCCCAATTGCAAAATTATGATAGAATGGGGTATTGATATAAATAATGTCTTCCGGTGTTAAATTAGCAAGAGCAGGTCCTAAAATATATGCTTGGGTAAAAATCTTGAAATTCTGCATTATTACAGCCTTAGGAAGTCCTGTTGTTCCCGAGGTGAATATATATAATGCAGTTTCACGTAAAATTGAGTTATTTGTAGTAGGAGGATTTGACTTTGAAATTGATCTGAGCTTAACTGATAAATCCACATAATCGTGCTTAATGTTCTTAGGATTGTTAATAACGAAAATATATTCGTCCTTATGAGGTAAAGTACGAGCAATTTCATTGAAAAAAGGTAAATTATTTCCATCGATAATGATGAATTTAGAATCGACGATAGTGAAAGAATGCGTGAGTGCCTGTCTTCTCTGATTAAAATTAATTAAAGCGCAAATTCCTTGAATCTTGTTTATTCCTGTTGTAGAAAAGAGATATTCTGGACAATTTTCTAACATAAGTGCTACAGTCTCACCTGGATTCAAACCTAAGTCCAGGAAAAAATTGGAATATCGATTGCTCTCTTCATTAAGCGTTTGCCAAGTCCAAGAGTCATCTTTATAATGAAGAGCTCTATGATTTGGTTTTTCTTTTGCTAGATTTTCGACAAGAGTCCCTAATCCTTGATTTGGGTTTTGTTGTACACTTAGCATACCTTGCCCAAATCTACTGTAAACCTCTCCTTCTTTCTCAGTATAGTTTGGGGACATATAATTACCTTACTATAATTTAATAAATAAATTTTAGTTAAATTTTTTGAATTTAATTCATATTGTTATTTCAGTATTTATATTTTTTTTTATGTGAGATATATATTTTAATAGAGTTAAATAATAAAATATTAAAATTTTGAATCTCACCTTTTAATCTAATAAGCGCTCAGGGTGGGATTTTCAATATTATGCTAAATGCAAATATCTTTTCGAACCCACGAATCCGTTGGACACTGGTTTAGCAGACCAGCGCTCTACCGGGCTAAGCGACCTGAGCTCAAAGCTGAGAACTACATTAATTGAATTAATTTGAATTCAATTATTTTATAAATAGCCTTTAAAAACTTTAATAATTTTTGTTTTGATTCCTACTCCTTGATTTTATTCTATTTTTATCCAGGTTTAAAAAGATCATTTTATAAAAGATAATTGAATATACCTTTTTTGATTAATAGTCTAATTAACAGAGAATGATCTAAATGAGTGAATTTGATGAAGGTGAATTTGATGAATATGAAGAGCGAAATGTAAAAAACAACTTAAAAATACAAACTGAAGAGGAATTTATTCCAAGAGATGAACCCAATGAAAATTTAAGGAATGATAAAACTATGCCTAATTTAGATGGAGCCAAACGAATAAGCATTGATGAAGATATTATAGAATCTGTTTTAAATGATCTAAAAACTAGAAAAAATTTATCTCTACAACAAATTAGTGAGAAAATTGGCACTAATATCAAAAATCTATATTACAACTATACAAAAACTATGAGTGAAGAAAGTTTCCTAGAATTAGAGGAATTATTTGGAGAAAAAATACCACATGAAATAATTGAGAAAAAAAACCTAGCACATAAAGAAGACAAAGATCTAGCAGAATTTATAGGGATCATGTTAGGTGATGGTCATTTAAACAGACGATTATATAGACAACAAATTTCATTCAATGGTTTAGATGAGAAGAAATATATGCATTATGTTAGAAATAAAATAAAATCGATGTACAATATTGAACCAAACGAAAGATGGGAGAAAGACCAGAGAAATGCTACTGGTAATGAAAAGGGAATGTTCTTTTATATTGATAATAAAAGTTTATTCGATGATCTTACCTCTCACGGATTAAAACCTGGTAATAAGACAAAAAATCAAGTTAGAGTTCCATATTGGATTAAAAGTGATAAAAATTTCACAGTCGCTTGTTTAAGGGGATTATTTGATACAGATGGTTCGATTTCAGTAGTAAAGCAAAGATCTTCATTATTAATTGATTTTACTAATGCTTCATTACCACTTGTCACAGATTTTAAAGAGATGTGTGAAGCTTTAAACATAAAAACAAGCCCAAAAATAACTAAAAGAAAGTGGAGAAACAAAATTTCAGGTAATATATCAATTTCGTATAAAACTTTTATAGCATCAAAAGGTGAAATTTCTAAGTTTCTTTCTATAGTGAAACCCAAGAAGTGGGAATTTAATATCGATAGAATTAAAAAGAAACTTGAATTAATTGGCTCAAATTTGAAGGATGCTCTTAAATATCATAGAGAACATGATCTACGAAATTATACTAAAGATGCTTTAAGAGATTTAGAATGATTGTCTATCTCCTTATTTCAATCTTTAATAAAATATTAAAGTATTGAATGATTATATTATTTCTCTGTACATTGAATGTATAAGCACTAATATGGGCCAGTGGTCTAGTGGTTATAACATTAATTTATTTCAAATATGTAGCAAAGACGCCTCGCTTACACCGAGGAAACCGGGAGTTCAATCCTCTCCTGGCCCACTATTATTAAAATTAATTATACAATTTTCTCATTCTTTTCGGCTGTAATACACTAAACTTACAATTTTCTAGGTTCTTTCCAATATGAGCGATGATCCCTGGAGCATCGGAATCTTGTTTTAATAACACTAGATTTTCTAAGAAACCAAATCTCTTTACGGTAATTATATCCCTAAAGTGACCTTTTCTCATAATTGCTTTTTTAAATTGTCCCTTAGTCTCCCCACTTAAAATTATGGCTTCTAGATTCTCATTCATAATCTTTTTAAAGAGGTCTAGCGAATTAGGGGCAATTTCTCCTTGAATTTTATGGTTTTCTTTATCGATTTTGATAATTTTCACTTCTATAGGAAAATGATCAATAAAATCATAGGCTTCAATTATCTCTGTTAAAGACTTTTCACGCCCTTTACATAACTGTCCTCTGAGCGTGTGTAAATTTATTAAAACATCAACTTGAGGGTTCATAATTCCACAATCCATAAATAAACCGAAACCAACTCTTCCTACATCAATCAGTGTACCCTTACAAATGTCGCCCTTTTTGATATCCTTTAACTCTTTTATGCTCCCAATTTCATTTTTTAAGAGATTAAACACAAAAACCTCTTCAGGACCACTGATAGTTACTTCGAATCTCTTATCAAATTCTCTTAATTTTTTTATTTTCAATGTGGTATTTGGGAAACCTTTAACTCGCTCTCTTAAATACTTTAAGTATCTTAGGAATATATCTTCCTTTTTCCTTTCTTTAGAAACTATATAAATTTTATCAAATAAAACTAAATTTTTAACCATAGGGAACACAAAGTAGCTAGAAGCTAAAGGAATTTAAGTATTTTAATATATAAAAGGTAAAATACTTTTCCTATTATATCAAACTATAGTTTTTTTCGTTCTAAAAAGACTTAAATTACTAAATTATTATTTTTCAATGTAACTAAAAACAGATTTAATTTGATAGATGAAAAAGTATGGAAGAGCAAAGATTTCAAGTATTAGTTAAAGCTTTAGAAGAACAAGAAGGAGTAGAAGAAATTTTTCTGTTAAATAGTGATGGAGAGGCTGTCTACAAGTCAGGAGATTTTCAATTATCCAATGAAGAAGCAAAAGCAATTCTTACTGCATGGAAAACAAAAGAACCTGCCATTATGTTTCAAAACAATCGATTTGCAGTTTTAAAAAATGATGATATTCAATTAGCTGCTAAGAATATTGGTGGTGGAAAAGGCAATATCGTTGGTTCAATTACAAAGGAAGAAGATTATTTAGTTGCACACACTCGGGATGAGGGTCTGATCATATTAGAATGGTCAATTTTTATTAATAAAGTTGCTTGGTCTTAATTTACTATATAATAAGATAAATAATTCAACCCTTCTCTACCTTGTTTTTTCAATCAAATTTTACTCTTTTTTTAAATTATTTAACCAAAATATTTATTTTAGTATTTATTATCACTTTTTAACTAAGTAAAACAAAAAAATAATATAAATAAAAAGAATTAATTAGAAATTAAAATTTAAAAAATATTAACCTGTATGGTTAATTTCTTTAGGATTTTAAAAAAATATAAACTCGAATTAAGGAGGTTATTAAAAAATGTTTCAGCAAGCAGGACGCGGATATGATATGGCGATTACGCAATTTTCACCTGAAGGCCGGCTATTTCAAGTTGAGTATGCTATTGAAGCCGTCCGAAGAGGCACAACTGCTATTGTATGTAGAAATAAGAATTCAGTTGTTTATGCCGTTGAGAAAAAAAGGTCTGAATTGCAAGATGATGGTCTTGGTTCAGAAAAAATTTTTAAAATTGATGAACATATCGGGGTAGCCATAGCTGGGCTTACAGCTGACGCGAGAGTGCTTATAGACCGCGCCAGAATTCAAGCTCAAGTTAATTTATTGAATTATGATGAGAAAATCTCTGTGAAGGACAGCACGATAAACATTTGTGAATATAAACAAGTTTTCACACAAAATGCAGGTGTTAGACCCTTCGGAGTATCATTTCTGATTGCTGGAATTGATGCAAATGGACCCTCCTTATATCTCACTGATCCAAGTGGAGCTTTTTGGAACTATTTCGCCTTCGCTATCGGATCGGGTTCGACTGAAGCAAGGGCTTACCTTGAAGAACATTATAATAAAGATATGAGTGATGAGGAATTAAAATTATTACCCTTAAGAGCTCTCAAGGAATTGATGGGTGATAATTTAGATAAAAATACATGTGATATAGCTTTTATATTGAAAGAGGATAAAACATTTAAACTTCTTAATTTAGATGAAGTGGAAGAATTACTAAGTAAATTATCAAATTCCAAAAATCTTGTATAAGATATCAAGGTTCCAGCCTATTATATTTATCAATTAATACAGAGACAAAAGATAGGAAAAGATAGAAACCAATGAAAATCAAGTTACACAGTTGTGAAATTATACTATGATCGATCGACCGACTGACCGAGGAAGAATTGATTTAGGCGGATTTATTGTTGGGAAAATTGAGAAATCTGGAAGACGTTTCGAAATGTTAATGGATCCAGAGAAAGCCTGGGAAGCAAAGAAATTAATTCGAGAAGAAATCAACAAACGTTTAAAATCAGGAGCAGAAAAATCCCGACTTACTATTGATGATATCCTGGATAATAATAAGATAGATCTAGAACTAATTTTTGAGAGTTTTACCGTATTTGAAGATTTAAGAAGAGGTAAAAAGGCAACAGATGGTGATATGGAAGCCGTTTTTGATACAAGCGAGGGCATGAGAATAGCAGGACATATTCTAATTGAGGGAGAAATACACTGGACGAAAACTCAGAGAGAAGAGGAGAAGAGTAAAAAAATGAAACAAATTATAACGATTATTAGTAAAAATGCTATTAATCCTCAGAATAAGAAACCTCATCCATATCAAAGAATAGAGAAAGCAATTGAAGAAGCAAAAGTAAAAATTGATTTAATGAGGGGCGCTGAAGAACAAGTTGACGATGTAGTTAAAAGCATTCGAGCTATCATTCCTATTCGCATGGAACAAGTAGAGATAGCGATAAAAATTCCTACAGCTTTTACAGCCAAGGGATATAATATTGTAGCTCAACTAGCACAAATTAAAAAAGAGGAATGGCAATCTGATGGGTCTTGGGTTTCTGTTGTTAGCTTACCAGCAGGTTTACAAATGGAATTGATAGATAAATTAAACAAACTAACCCATGGGAGAGTTCAAACAAAACCTTTAAAATCCTGACCAAGAAGTTTTTAATTAATTCTCGTTTATGTTATTTTTTTTTGCAATGGTTAGGTTATAATTGATAAGTTAAAAAAGAGTGTGATTATTTTGGAGAATGAAACAGATAAAGAAGTTATAGAAGAGACTCAAGAAAACGATGAAAAAGAAGGTGAAGATTTCGAAGATTTCGAAGATGAGGAAGATTCGAGAGATATCGTTGTACCTGGAGAGGTATTAACTGAAGACACTAAGAATTTTTTACCTGGTAGAGGTACAATTTATAATAGTGAAAGAACTAAGATAATTTCTTTAAATATTGGGTTAAAACAAATAAGAAAAAATTATATAAATGTGATTCCCCTTAGAGGATTTTATACACCTCGACCTGGAGATAAAATTATCGCTCTTGTTGTTGATAAAAATCCTGTGAAATATAAATGTGATATTAATGCAAAAGATTTTGGCACGCTTAAACCAAAAAACACTATAAAGAGAGGTAAGATGAGATCATTCAGGGGCAGTGGTGGCAGTGGTTATCCTCAAGATGAAGCAAATATTGAAAGATTTGAAATAGGAGATATCTTGATTGTAAAAATTTTATCTGCTGATCGTTTAAACAAGCCTGAATTAACTACTGTTGGCAAATATTTGGGCAAGAAAAACAATGGATTTGTAATTTCAATAGATCCGCCAAAAATTCCCCGAGTTATAGGTCGCAATGGTTCAATGATTAAAATGCTAAAAAACTTGACAAAAACCAATATTTTTGTCACTCAAAATGGGCGCATATGGTTAAAAGGCGAAGATATTGCTCATGAAAGATTATTAGTAGAATCAATAAAGAAAATTGCGGCAGAAGCACACACAGTAGGTTTAACTGACCGAATGCAGGAATTTATTATAAATGAGAAAAAAATAAGAGGTATAGAATAAATGCCGTTGATTATTAAGGATGAATATCCCGAGAAGTTATTCCGTGAAGATGGAAAAAGACTTGATGGTAGAGAATTAAATGAATTAAGACCTATTAAGATGGAAGTAGATGTCATCAAAAGCGCAGATGGCTCTGCATATCTGGAATGGGGAAATAATAAAGTTTTTGCTGCTGTTTATGGACCAAGAGAAGTTCACCCACATCATTTAGCTAAACCAGATAAAGGAATTTTAAGAGTCTTTTATAGGATGGCGACATATTCAGTTTTTGACAGAAAAAGACCTGCACCTGGACGCAGAGAAAAAGAAATTTCTATGATTATATCAGATTGTTTAGAACCAATCCTCTTTCTTGAATTATACCCAGGTACGAGCTTTGAAGTCTTTATTGAAGTTGTGGATGCAGATGGGGGCACTAGATGCGCCAGTATTACAGCAGCAGCATTAGCTTTAGCAGATGCAGGAATACCAATGAAAAGCTTAGTTTCAGCTATAGCAGTGGGTAAGATAGACGGTAAACAAGTTGTAGATCTTTCTGGAATTGAAGATAAAGCAGGAGATGCTGATTTACCGATTGCTATAACATGGTATAATGAAGAAATCTCATTACTTCAATTTGATGGAGATATGGATTTAGATGAGATGACAAAATTCTTAGATATAGCAAAAGATGCTTTAAGTAAAATACATCAAATACAATTAGATTCTTTAAAGAGTAAATACATAACCTTAAAAGAAGGAGAGGGTGAAAAGAAAAGATGATGAATGTTAAACGGATAGTTTCACGCATAGAAAAAAATTATATTTTATCAAATTTAAGAAAAGAAGAGCGTATTGATGGCAGAGGGTTATGGGAGTATCGCAAATTTAGAATTGAAAGCGACACAATTTCCTCAGCTGAAGGTTCTGCCGATGTTACATTAGGAGACACGAGGATTATTACTGGTTTAAAATATGACATTGGTCAACCATTTCCTGATCTTCCAAATGAGGGTGTTTGTACTGTTATGGCAGAGTTACTTCCATTAGCATCTCCTTTATTTGAAAGAGGCCCTCCAGATGAACAATCTATAGAACTAGCTAGAGTTGTAGATCGAGGTATCCGACATGCTGATTGCATTCAAACACAAAAACTTTGTATTAAAGAAAAAGAAGCTGTATATATCTTATTTCTTGATATGTATGTCATAAACCATGATGGTAATTTAATTGATACTGGAGGAGTAAGTGCTATAACTACGTTACTTTCAGCACATCTTCCCGAGGGCATAATTGGAGATAATGGTCTTGAATGGACTGGAAAATATTTAACAGGAGACGATTTAGTAAATGAACTACCATTAGTTTTGACTTATGGAAAGATTGATGATATTATCTTTTTAGATCCTAATTTACCTGAAGAATTAGTTTGCGAGGGGAAAATCTCAATATCAGTAACTGAGAAAAAAATAACCTCTATTCAAAAAAGTGGGGCTACTACATTTTCAATTGATGATATTAAGATGTTAGGAAAAAAAACGTTAGAAATTAGTCAGAAACTAAGAAAAGAATTAAATCTATTACAATATAAGACTTCCATTAAATAATTTTTTTTATTAATAATTTTATTATTATTTTTTACTAATTTTTTTATTATTTAGAAATCGTTTTATTTTTTATCTAATTTCACTTTTCTTAAAGTTTCAAACGTTCCGTAACCACCTTTTATTCCATCCAGTTCAAAATTGCCTATTGATTGAACAAGTATAGATTGGTTGCCCTCACTATCTAAAAAGGGAACTGGTATTATTGGTCCAACATTAGCTTTCAACTGATGGTTTTCACCTAAAGCATCCACAATTTCAAGCTCTGAACTTACAGGAAGGATTCCATCTTCTCGAAACTTCTGATCAACGATATTAATTGTTTTCAATGGTATATTCACCCCATTTTTAAACAAAAATCCTCCTGTGGATAAACGGCCATCATCTGTAACTATTGCTGCTGGATTTATTCCTAAATTCTTATTGAACCACACTACATAATATAACCAATTACCTACTCCCGTCCAATCTCTCACACCATAAGTATGGTCTCTTTGCCCAATAGTATTTTTTATAGGGAAATTTGTATTATTAATCTGAATATTTCCAGACAAATTAGCTATTTGTTCCCAGTGTTTATCTCCTGCTTTTTTGCCTATTTCTAATGATTCTGGAGTCATATTTTCACTATATTCATAAACTTTATTAATAGGATCGAAGTCAATATCGATTTTTACTTCTAGAGTATTTGCAATTAATGTAGGGTTTTCACGGACTTTAGGTAAATCTTCAGAATTTTCTACAACAATCATGTTTCCTTGAAATCTGTAGTTCCATTGTGAGCTATTTTTACAATTATGAATAACACCACCAACTTGAAGGGAATTTGTATAGTCCTCAACTTTTTGAACTAAATTATATCCCGCTGCTGATGAGCCATTAGGTAAAAATAAAAAGTAAAAAGTCATTCCTTCTTGCTTATTGGGCTTAAATCCTAATCGTGTCATTCCTCCTAAACTATGTTCTTTACTATAAAAGGCGAAATAGTAAGATTCATTCCATTCTGGATGGTCGGTACATTGATCAGAATGAGTTAAGGGTTCCAATTTTTTTAGTCTCTCTCTTTTAAGTTTTGAGGTATAACTGTTCCATTATAACCATTTATTTTTACTATTTGACCCGTTTTAAAAATTTTGCTTGCATTTGTAATATTTGTTACTGCTGGGATACCATATTCTCGTGAGACTACGGCTCCATGAGAAAGAATTCCACCAGTTTCTGTTATTAATCCACCGATTTTTGAAAAAACAGGAGTCCAACCAGGATCTGTTTGAGGTACAACTAGAATCTCTCCACTTCGTACAGTAGAAATGAGATTAATATCATGAAGGACGCGTATAGGTGCAGTCGTAATCCCCTGACTTGCGGGAAGACCATTAAAAATCGGGCTTTTCTCGTTATATTTTAACTCATCATCAAATTCTCGTGAACCCAAAAGGAACTTAGGAGGTATTTTGTTTTCATATATTTTAAAATCTTCATAACGTTTAATTACTTCAGATGATATTTGTTGAATTTCCTGACTAGTATATTTGTCCAATGCCAATTTTTTAATTTCATGTTTACGGAGGAAAAAGATTTTATTCTCATCTGGTATTATTCCTCTTTTTGTAAAATTTTTCCCAATTTTTAAATAGGCATTTCTATTCATTGTAATCCATTTATCAAGGTTAAAGCGCTGATTCTCCCGAAATGATATGTATTTCTTACTATTTTTTAATATTGCGGAAAATATTTTCCATTTTAATATCCCAAATCGTTGGGATCTTATCTTTTTCTCAACAATCAAAGCAGTTCGCTTTCTTTTCTTAAAATTTATAGCTTTTATCGTATCCAGTTCTTCCCATTTATCTATAACTAACGATTTTAGGATATCAAAAACATTGTTCATTGGTGGTTCTTTCCACCGAGGGTAATATATTTCTCTGGTAAAGCCACGTACCCCATGTTCATTTAAAAATATTTCAAATTCACTTAAGAAATTTTGAAAAGATGGATCATTTTTTGTTGATAAAGTGTTATAAATCTCTGATGAATCTTGATTAGTGAATAATGATTTCAATGCCTGAGATTTATTAATGAGAGAAGCTAAATTATGGATTTTATCATTAGTTTCTGTTAATTTGTTTTTGAGCCCTGATATCAAAAATGGATATAGTTGATAACATTCCTCCTTACTAATAAATCGAGTAAGAAGATATTGGACTAATAAATTCATCCCTATGTTATGGACAGGAATCCCATATCGAACAAGTCGAAAATGAGCAATCATAATTCTATCTAAATCTTCAACTAAGCTAATAAGATCCTTTAGTTCGCCAATTTCTTGTAATTGATTTTCAAATTTTTTACAATAAGGAATAAATGATTCTTGATTCCAATTTTCATACGCTTCAGCAGTTTTAGATATTGATCCGTTAGGATCATAGGAGCTTATCCTGAGCTCTGCAACTATTCGACTAATAATATGAAATGGAAGATTCTTTGTCGTAATTTTTCCATAAGGACCCGAACCTTCTGGAAAATAATTTAAAACGTCTTCATTACGAATAAATTTGGGTATTTCATTCTCTACTTTTCTTTTTATCACATTGAGATTGAAATAAACATGGGCATTATATAATTTTAATAATTCAGTATCCATTCGCTTATAGCCCATTATATCGTTTAATTCTATATTAACTACTTTTGTTATATGATCTCCTAAAAGTTCAAAATAGAGCGGTGTGACATTATCATTCCAATAGTCATCTGAATATCCTCTGCTCCATAATATTTTAGGTGGAATAGGATCTGCCTTTATTGCTGTAACGGGTCGAGTTTGCAGAATATTAATTCGATTATCTTGATCTATAGCCCATTCAATGTCTTGAGGAATTCTATTAAACTTTTTTTCTATCTGAAGTCCTATTTTAGCAAGTTTTATAATATCACTATCAGAAAGAGACGGTTGTTGGGCTAAATCTTCGGATAATTCTATATACTCAATACCTCCATCAGATCCTTTAGATATTGGATGTGCTGCTAATTTTTTTCTACCTATTCGTCTATTAAGAATGTTAAGTGATCCTCTCTTTAGTTTTCGAATAAAGAATTGATCTGGGCTAGCTTTTCCTGATACAATTGATTCTCCCAATCCAAAATTTGACTCAATTAATAATTCGTCATTCTTAGAAGTTATTGGATTTAAGGTAAATAAAACACCAGCAGACTTCGCAGATATCATCTTTTGCACAATAACAGCAATTTTAACCATCTCATGAGGGATTTTGTTTTTATGTCTATATATAATTGCCCGACTTGTCCATAGTGACCCATAACATTTCTTAATATGCTTGAGAATTTGAGAAAAATCCCTCAAATTCAAATATGTGTCATATTGTCCAGCAAACGAAGCAGATGGTAGATCTTCAGCGGTGGCTGATGATCGAACAGCAACATTATAAGAGGAAAATTCTTTATATTTCAATTCTAATTCATTAACTAGTTCTGAGGGAAATTCACTATTCTTAATTGAGTCATGAATAGTCTTAGAACACTTTTCAATAGTTTCATAATTATTGAACACGATTTTTAATAAAGATTCTTGTATTATATCATCAAGATTATTAAAACTCACAAATTCATTATACGCATTAGTTCTAATAACAAAACCTTCAGGAACAGGGAATTTATATTGAATTAATTTGCTTAAATTAGCTGCTTTATTTCCTACTTCTAAATTATCATAATCCAATTGATTTAAATCCGCAATAAAAGATACTTGATTTGACATAAATGACAATAAAAATTAGGAATTATAATTAATTTAATTGTTATATGATCATTTATTTATAAATTTCCTTTATAATTAGTTTCACTCTGGTCAAAATAAAAATTACCATGCAAATTTCTATTGTTGTTTAGAAAAATTTATAGTTTACCCTAAGTTTTAATATAACATCAATTATTAAAAACGATTTTGTGATAAAATGGGAAAGCGAACGGGAATCACTGGTAAATACGGTGCTCGTTATGGGAGTACTTTACGAAAAAGAACTCGTTTAATTTTAGAAAAAATGAAAGGAGATATTAAATGCCCTAGGTGTGAAACTAGAGGATCTATACATAGAATATCAACCGGTATTTGGTATTGTAGAAAATGTGATGCTCGATTTACTGGTGGTGCATATTTCATCGAAACTCCTAGAGGCGCCGAATCCTTTAGAATTTCTAAACGTAAGCAAAGAGAATTAGAAATTGTTGAAGAATAATGAATAAAAATTTTACAATTGAATCAATAATAGAATTAAACTTTAATGATTCTCAGATAAGAGATATTTCTTATAACTCGTTTATTCCTGAAATTAAAAAATTACAAACAAATCGATCTAAAGTATTAGTAGAAAAACAAAATAATTGTAAGTTAGTCTTTAAGGTCGAATCTTGTGATATCACGGCGTTTCGAGCTAGTATGAATGAAATTATTAGTTTTGGAAAAGTCATTGATAGTACCTTACAAATAGCAGAAATTTCTTAAAATAGAGAAATATTACTACAATACAATTATAGAATAAATTATAGAATAAGAAAAAAAAAATGTCAATCAATTTAAACAATCTTGATGAAGAACAAAGAAATAAAATCCAAAATCTAGCAAACCTACAACAAACCTATGAAATTATTAATTCCCAAAAAAATCAGACAGAATCCCATCTAAGAGAAACCGAATTTGCAATAGAAGAATTGGAAAAAGTCGACGCGGACACACCAGTTTTTAAGTCACTTGGCGGAATAATGTTGAAAAGTGAAAAGAATAAGCTTCTAGATGAGAAAAAAAGTCTAAAAGTAACTCTTGAAATGAGATTAAAAACATTAGACCAAAAAAAATCAAGATTGGAAAATCAAATTACAACATTGAGTAATTCTATCCAAGCTGATCTTCAAAATAAAAGCGGCTAAACAACTTCATGTTATATTCTAAATATGAAGATTTTTTAACCTTTTTAAAGGGTAAAAAAATCCTTATTACAACTCATGATTTAGTTGATATTGATGGGTTTGTATCTTGTTATGCTTTAAGATTCTTTTTAATCCAACATTGTAACAAACCGATATCAATCTTTTTCTCAGAACTCTCAAAGCATACAAAAAATTTTATGCTTAGATTTTCAGAAAAATTCCCTGAATTTCATTTTAACCATAAAAGTGAAGTAAATTTTTCTGAATTCGACGTATGCATAATAAATGATACAAATGATTTAAGTCAAATACAATTTAATTGTAGTAAAACCATTAAATTAGAAATTCCTTATATATTTATAGATCACCACCATTTTGGTAAAAATATTTTAAAAAATGGAAATATTTCTTCACTAAATTTAATAAATGATAATGTTTCTTCAACTACTGAAATTATTTTAGAGTTGTTTGAATATTATAGCCAAAATTTAACAACCCCCTATAAAAATCTCATAGTTACTGCCATTTTAACTGATTCTGGTTTTTTTAAATATGGAAACAATCAAACGATTAAAAAAGTGAGCAATTTATTAGATGAAGAAGTGAATTTTCAACAACTACTATTAATGTTAAAAACTGATGTTGATATTTCAGAGAGGATTGCTAAAATAAAAGGGTTACAGAGAGTAAAGTTAATTCGTAAAGGAGATTATTTAATTGGAATTAGTAATGTTAGTAGTTTTGGAGCCAGTGTTGCATCGATGTTAATAAAAACTGGATTTGACATCAGTATTATTTATTCAAAGGAAAAAGATAAGAATATGATTAATAGTAGAGCAAAAAAAAGCATTTGTATGAAAACTGGATTACATCTAGGGAAAATTTTTGAAGAAATATCAGAATATTCTGAAGGAAGTGGTGGAGGACATGATGGCGCTGCGGCTTTAACCTTTAAAGCAGATTTCGATACAGTTCTTCTTAAAATTGTTGAAAGAATAAAACATTTTTTATAATCTAAATTTTAAATCATTAAACATTATTATAATTCAAAGCTGAATTAAGATTTCATATTAAACATGGATTTAATAAGATTTGAAAAGTTTTATTATCGTTATAAAGGAAATGAAGAATATGCTCTAAATAACATTAATTTAAGGATAGAAGAAGATAACTTTATTTTGTTATGTGGAGAAACTGGTTCTGGAAAAACAACCTTAATTAGATGCATGAATGGTTTAATCCCCCAATTTTATTCTGGTTTTTATAAGGGAAAAGTTTTTGTAAATGAAAAAGATACAATCAATACTCCTATTGCAAAATTATCTACTGATGTCGGCATAGTATTTCAAAACCCGGAGAATCAATTAATCGCTATGAATGTAGAACATGAAATAGCATTTGGACTAGAAAATTTAGGTGTTCCTCCAAAAGAAATCTCAAAAAGGATAAAAGAAAGTACCTCGTTAACCGAAATTGAACATATTTTAGATAAAGCACCATTCGAATTAAGTGGTGGAGAACAACAACGAGTTGCTATTGCTTCAATCTTAGTCTTAGAACCCAAAATTCTAATATTGGATGAGCCAACAGCTTTATTAGACCCTTATATGGCAAAAAAAATCATTAATTTGATAAAAGAAATTCAAGTTGAAAGAAATCTTACAATTATGATAAGTGAACATCGATTGGACTTAGTACTTCCGTTTGCAGATCAAATGATCTTGATGAGGAATGGAGAAGCCATTGAACATGATTCTCGTGATGATGTGCTTAATGGAATAAACTTTCAAAATTTGATGTTAAATAAACCTGTGATTTACACAATATTCAAAAGATTAAGAAACGAAAACTTATTTTTTGGAAAAATACCCGCTTCAATTCCGGCTGCAATAGATTCCATGAAAAAATTACAATCAGAATAAAGGTGCTTACTATATCGAAAGATTTACCATTAATTATTATTGAAGATGTCGACTATGTTTATCCAAATGGCACTGTAGCCTTGAAAAATATTAATTTAAATGTTCATAAAGGAGAAATGTTAGGAATAATGGGTAAAAATGGAGCCGGGAAAACAACTCTTATTCGAACCTTGAATGGATTAATTAGACCAACATCAGGTGATATTTACATCAACAATGAAAACACTAATTCTAAAAGTATAGCAGAGTTATCAAAAAATATAGGTTTAATTTTTCAAAATCCTTCTCATCAGCTATTTGCTAACTCTGTTGAGGATGAAATTAATTTCTCTTTAAAAAATCTTTATCTGAATAAGGAAGAGCTTCAAATAAAAACAAATGAAATCTTAAAAAATTTTAACCTTGACAAATACCGAGATAGATCTCCTTTAAACTTATCAGGAGGGGAGTCCAAAAAATTAGCTATTGCTTCAATAATTTGCAGAGCTCCAGAAATCTTAGTATTCGATGAACCTACTCTAGGTCAAGATGCTAGAGAAATTGAATCTTTCATTAAATTAATCAATACTGAGAAGGAAGAAGGCAAAACCATAATTATTATAACTCATAATGTTGAATTTGCTTTTGAATTTATCCCTAGGACAATTTTGATGGAGAGTGGGGAAATTATTGCTGATGGTCCTACACAAAATGTGTTAAATAATAACTTTTTAACTGAAAGATCATCATTAATTCTACCTCAAACTCGACAATTATCTTTAGCTCTACAAAAAATAGGATTCCAAGATATCAATAAAGCTGTTTCAAAAAATGATATTACCGAATATCTAATTAATTTTTTGAGGAATAAAACCACTATTGTTCAGGAGGAGTAAAATTATATGTCATTAGAATTTCTCAATGCTTTTAAATTTATGAAAAAAGAATCTTTTCTACATAATTTAGATCCAAGAGCTAAATTAGTACTTGCACTAACATACACTATTAGTGCCTTATTATTCAATCAAATTATTCCTTTACTCATTATTTTTTTGAGTTTAATCCCTTTAGTTATTTTTGGCAAAATTTTAAAACAGTGGATTAAAAGTATTCATGGATTATCATTCTTAGTTCTCTTTATAATTATATTAAACACGTTATTCATGTCCTTATCTTTTGCTATAGCTATGATATTGAGAATTTGTATCATGGTATCGGCATTTTCAATCTTCTTTTTAACAGTAGATCCAAACGATTTAGCTCTTTCTTTGATATCTATGAAATTTCCATATGAATTTGCTTTCTCCTTTTCTTTAGCGTTTAGGTTTGTGCCAACTATTGCTAATGAAGCCCAAAATATCATCGATGCTCAACAAAGTAGAGGATATGAGATGCAAAAAAAAGGATTTATTAATCAAATCAAAAACCTCTTTCCTTTATTAATCCCATTAATTATATGTTCAATTAAAAGAGCTTTTAATGTAGCGGAAGCTTTAGAATCAAGAGCCTTTGGAAGTAAAAAAGAACGTTCATATTATTATACAATTAAATTTTCATTAAAAGATTGGATTTTTACAATTTATTTGATACTAATTCTTATAATATTTATTTTTGTTAAAATCCAATTCAGTGTAATGCCTGATTGGCTTGTTTGGAGACTCCCTGTATGATTGTAAGAGACTTTTATATTGAAGCAATGAAATTAAGATATTTTGTTGGAATAAATCAAATTAAATTTGACTTAAATCAATTTTTAAAAGCTAATGAAATACATGATGAAGAAGAAGCTTTAAATTATGTATTTAATATAATTGAGGAACTCCAAGATAAAAATAAAGAGTCAACCATACAATTTATTAGCGATAAATATGTTTTAAATCAAGATCATATCTTTATTGCATGTTATTATATGCAAAAAGCTTTTTTTCATAAAACTCACATTTCAAATAAAAAAAATATTGAATTACTGTTATACTTATCAACAAGCAGGCAAATAAGTAAAGGTTTTGAATCATTTGGCATTGATTATTATGATTTAAAGGAAGGAAACATAATAATCTGTATTGTTTCACCAATTGATAACCTAAATAAAATAAACAAGGAGATCTTACAAATATTAGATGTCAATGAGATAGATTTAACAATAAATATCTTAACAATTGAAAAGATCAATACAATCATTAACAACTATGAATTTTCTGACTTGCAAATCAAATCTGTTTTAAACTCTTATGGGAATAAGAAAAATAATATAACAGATTTCAAAAATAATTTAGAATCTTTATCTTTGGT
>Ga0209977_10000317_pt1 | contig 18879 bp, 20 predicted proteins | sample SumtaG_2_FD_183113 | JGI IMG/M metagenome (GOLD analysis project Ga0209977, IMG submission 183113) | Deep subsurface microbial communities from Indian Ocean to uncover new lineages of life (NeLLi) - Sumatra_00607 metaG (SPAdes) (version 2) | ecosystem: Environmental > Aquatic > Marine > Oceanic...
GGGGAACTAGACGAGAGCATCTCTGCCAGGCATCGTCCATCCAGTAGTAGATCCCGAAGGTGCTCTCGTCTAGTTCCCCGATCTCCTCGTCCGTGTAGGACATCTCCACGTAGATAGGCCAAGTCACTGCGTCTGGATCGCTGACCTGTACGTCTACGTAGTTGGGGAGGGCCATCGCGGGTAGGGGGTCCTCGGGGTGGGGGTTTCCCTCGTATTTGATGATGGTGATGGTGACCGGGTCTGTGGTGGTGAGGGTCACGGTTGTGTTGGCCTCATCCGTCGCATCTACCAGATATCCCTCTTCTGCGTCGGTGATCCGCTCAGAACATATATCGGATACGGGCGCAGCGGGCTCGGAGACCTCTACGGTGCAGGTGTCGGAGTCCCTCGCTAGCCTGCTGTCCGTGACCGTGAGGGTTACCGTGTAGGTTCCGGGCTCGGAGTATTCGTGGGAGACCTTCTCGTCGTAGGCGGTGGTTCCGTCTCCGAAGTCCCATATCCAGCCGAAGACCATGTATCCGTCTGGGTCGTAGCTGTCTGAGGCGTCGAAGTAAACTGTTTCGTCTACCCAGGCACTCTGGTCTGGCCCCGCATCTGCGACGGGTGGCCTGTTTATAGCTGGGGCTGATGGGGAGGTAACCCGTACCGTTTTCTGATAGACCCCTACTATACTTGAATCCGCGAAGTCGTACACACCGACTAGGAGGACATAATCTCCGGTAGCCAGGGAGGAGGTGGATAGGTACATAGATCCCGAAATCAGATTGACGCCGTAAGCCATTTGACTGGAGCCGAAGGCTGTCTTTAGTTGGTTTAAGAGGACGACCGCGTTTTCAAGGGATAAAGACTCGGTGACGAAGGCTCCATCAGCTATTTTTTCCTCATTGAGACGGAGTTCCGTACTCAGGACGGTGCCCGCGGTTACTAGTTTGACCTCAGCGGAGTATGCGTTTTCTTTGATCAGGATGGCTCCATGGAGGTAATTTCCTGACAGCCCTGTGTTTACGTTTAGAGAGGTTCCCCGTTGAACGGATGAGGGGCAGGTGACGTCCAGGGTTTGGTCCACTACTGTGACGACTGTTGCGGAGTATATGTAGATCTCGTTAGAGGCCTCTTTTACCACTACGAGGAGGTAATTGCCTACACTTTTCTCGGGTATGGTTACTGTTGCGTCGCCGTTTACATCTAATGCTAATGTAGTATTTTCCCATATGGCTTTGCTCAATTCGGTTTTTAGAGTGGTTAAGTCTCCCTGGAAAGCGTCCGTCAGGATGTCTCTGGCATACGCGATGGAGGATATGCTGATGAGCTTGAAATCAATGTCGTCAGCGAATTTGAGGGCGGTTGCGCCCCGGAACGTTGCATTAATAGATTGATCCGAGCTGTAGACCTGGTGGGTTGTCAGAGGATAGGTTGCTTCACCCGCGGCGAAGCTTGAATTTATCGTTACCGTGACTCCGTCTCCTTCATAGGTTGCATTATCCAGTCCCTCATAGGCTATGGTCAGCGATGGTATCTTGATTTCTGTGCCGCCGCTGAGCTCGATCCAGTTCCCATCTGCCGGATTGCTGGTGTGGGTAGCGATATACACCGTTTCGCCATCCAGAGTCACGATTACCGGGTAGAGGCTGGAGGGCTCGACACCGAGGCCCCTTGGGATGCCTGCTAGTCCCATGGACAGGGTCAGGATGATGATTGCCACGACCGTCGCACGCTTGATTCTCAACTCATACTCCTCCTCTTATCTCCTGTCTGATCTCTAAGCACCAATAAGTGTAGTTCATTAACATTAAAAGGTTAGTGCTCGTCGTGGGAGGAATCGCATTTGGGGCATTCAAGTCTTTTCTCGTATCCGTGGGGGTAATCCTCGACGAGTCCATGCTCATCGCACTTGAAGGCGTAGAAGGGGAGGTAGTCGCTCCAACCAGGTTTCATTCGATTTTCTATGAAGACCCGTCCGTTTAGTTTGAGTATTATCTTCTGGAGCAGGGTTAGTTCAATCATGTTTCTCATCTGCATACGCGCGCGCACCAATAATTGGAGTCCATAATCATTAAAAAGTTACTGATAATAGTGAGCAGCGCGCAGATTCGGGATCTACAAGGGAAACAGCGGAAAATGAGGTTAAGAAATCTTACGTGGGTGATGACTCCCATCCTGGCCCTTCAGTCGATACTTGGAGTTTTTCAGCTTCTAGACGCATTCCAGGTCACCTGCTACCCCATGGTACACAGGGCCACTACGTATAGGGAATTCAGCCTCGGCTTCAGCCTCACGCCGGTTCTGATCTCCCTCATGTTGATCAACGTCGGCTACCTGTTCACCAGAAAAATGTATACGGAGACTCTGGTCTTGGCCTATGTGTCGATTGTCCTCTTCTTCTTCAAGGGGTTGGATGTATCTGTGGCCTTTACCTCGCTTATGCTGATGGGCGTGATCCTTCTGGGTTCGCTTAGGTTTCAGGACTATTTTACTTGGTTGTTAGCCTTGCTCGCTGTGTTTAAGGGTGCGGCGCTGATGCACTGGATCCTGCTGCCCCTCGGGGTAGTTTCACCCTTCGCCTGGTTCGCCGACCTGGAGCTCTCCCTATTCTATTTTGTGGCCAAACTAGCTCCACTACTCGTGTTGCCATTGATGTTTATGTGGTTTTTGAAGCCCTTGCTTCGCTGGGTATTGGGAAGGGTGAGGAGCTTTGTTAAAGTCATCTAGGCCGATGGCTCTGCTTCTCTTCTCGATCTTTCTTAGCGTTGCTGCAGCCCTGTATCCTCATTCTCCTTTTGTGAATCCTGAGGGGAATATAGTCGGAGTGGATATTCTACATTATGTTGAGATTGCTGAGATTGTAGATCGGGACGTTTCCCTAGCCTTCAAAGTATGGGGAGGCCACAGACCCATAATATTCATCGTAATCTATGGTTTCCAGAGACTACTCGGATCAGATGTCTCCACTGCGGTAAATTTCCTACCAGTGATCCTGAACCCATTGATGATAGCGACTGCTTTCTTCCTAGCTCATGAGGCATTTAGTGATGGATGGATTGCGAGTTGGGCGGCCTTCTTCACTGTATGTGGCTACCAGGTCACTGTTGGTATGTATTCCTATTTCCTTACGAATATGCTCGCCCTAAGCCTAGCTTTCCTATCTCTTGGATTTTTATTCAGGTTCCTACGGAGGTTCGGCAAAATAGACTTGGTCTTATCGTCAATTCTGGGTTTTCTTCTATTCTTTACACATCCTTGGACTTTCTATCAATATCTTCCTGCTATATTTCTGACTGGTGCTATTTCATGGTATAGGAATCGTGATAAATTTCCAATGGTAACGATTAGTTTATTATGTTTTGTATCTTTAACGCTAGTTGGTATATTTAAAGTCCTGAATTTCGTAGGCTTTAGGTTCTTTCCGGTCTTCTCATTTATTTTGGCAACATCGGAAGGAATTTCCAGCTTCTGGAGAGGAAACACATTTATCTTTAGGTACTTATACGGAGGATTACTATCATATGTTATTCTGTTATCTTTGGCTTTAATTGGTATTTACCTGATGGATAGAAAAAATATTAATGAGTTATATTTAACAGGGTTTTTGGCTTTAACGTCTATATTTTTCTTAATAGGTACTAATATGATAAAGAGCAGGTTGTTTTACAATATTCCCATTGGGATCTTTGCATCACTTGGATTCAACTCGATAATTAGATTGAATATTAGTGAAGATCTTAAGAAGATTTTAATTACATTCGTTATTTTGACTTTTACTGTATATCTATTTAGATCTTTGGCTAATCTTGTCTAACACCCTCACGCGCGTGTAGTGGTTTCCTATGTGCCACCATTCCCCTTGTATAGGCCTACCCTGTATCCCAGTAGGCAGCCGATGAAGAAGCCTAGGGTGAACCCGATGAAAAGTGGGTATAATATTTCCTTCAATATATTCATGCGAGGGTACTCGTTTTAATCTTGAATTTCATGTCCGTTATGATTATTCCGCATTTTTCGCAGACGTATATGTAGGCATATCCATCATCGGTGGCCTCCAATTCTGCATGACATCTGGGACAGTTCATCTTCATAGTTGCTTGGAATATGGGTGGTTAATACGCCCTTTATTGGGTGAGTTCACCTGCACGCTAAGTTAAATTCTCAAGTGTTTGTATTGAGGTTTCAATCATTTTTTTCGCGATTGTAACTCGTTTTAGCCATTCTTGGGGGTTCTGGTCCAGACTTTTTTTCCATTGTTTGATCCCATTGAAAGTTTCAATCTCTTTATGGTGCTTGATGTGTGTTTCGTACTCCAGCCCTCGACCTCTAGGTAGCTGAGTCGTAGGTGTGACTTGTGTTTGATTATTAGGGGCCATTCGACATCTGTTTCAAAGCTGGTTGCTTGTGAATGGTTCAGGATCGTTTCCGCTGCCTTTGAGGAGATGCCACGTGAGGCGGCGTTCACATCGATGTACTGCTCTATGAGGTTCTGAAAGAATTGGTTTGTCAGGTTTTCAGTTAGTTTCTGGGGTTCAGGGTGGGTCTCGAATGCTCTTTTTGTTCTGCCGAGAATGAGGAAATCGTGGCGGAGGATCTCATTGTGGATACGTTTCATCTCGTCGGGATATGTAGAAACCCAGTGGAGGGCGCGGTCCAGGTCGCAGAGGTGAATGTGAGTGTAATTCCCTTGTAGTGCTGTCCGGAGGGCGTCACGCCTCGCCTCGCCAACGCCTTCTTCGCTTTGGTCTATGACGGTCCATCCGCTCTCTGTGAGAGCCCTTTTTGTCTTTGGAGTGGTATCTCTTGAGGCGATAACGATTCTATCGTTGTATATTTCGGGAAGTTTATGCTGGAGTTTCACAATTGAGGGCTCTAGATTCGCTTCAGTATCTCGTGTTAAACATACTAGGGCTATATCTGACACGTTATTACTCCTCTAGCGCGCGATGACTGGAAATATGGGCTGTAATTACGCCCTTTATTAAATGAGCTCATCAGGATCCTCAGCATCCATGTACAAGTGCAGCAAGGAAGATCCAAACAATGCTAGAAACGAGGAGACAGAAAACCGGAGTGTGGAGATGCCTATGCGGAGCCCAAAGAAGGTCATTGTAGCTGGGAAGCCCATTGCTCCAATCATAGTTCCAGAGAGCTGGTATGTCAACGAGTAGATTAGCCAGGCCGCCAGACAGCCCCACAAGAAATGCCACCAAGAATCCATCTAAAACCATGCCTTTCAACTTACTAAATTTTAACTTCTAACCATGGAACTTCTACTAATTTCTTAACATGAAAATGTGATGGATGTCCATACATATACATTTTAAAGGGTAATAGTGGATGAGCGATTTCCCCAAAAAGATTACCATGGTCACTGGTTATTATTGTTTTACCAATCAAATTTGGCAATAATTTTTCAATTGTATTTAATACAAGTTTTAGATTAGAAATATGTGCTTTAATAACTTTGTTTATATCTATTAGTTTATTACTTGCTAAATACCATGGAGTTTTTATGACTCGTTCACTTTTATTTTGATTTCTAAGAATTTTTTTTCTTCCTAAAGTCATAATGTCATTTTCTATTTTAAATTCTCCAATAAATGGGAAATGAGGTTGCATATAGTGAATTATGTACTTTTTCTCTGGGTGAATCTTTAAATTTTCTAAGGTTACTTCATTAACTCTTTCAGGACATACTGTTCCCAATTCATCAGACCATTTATCCTTCCACACATCTACAACTTTTAAAAAAGGATTGTATCCATATCTCTTATTTATAAAATAATTAGATATTTGAGGATTTGCAGAGATATAAATTATATCCCTGCACTTTTTTCCAACAAAATTATTCTTAAACCATTCTTCAGTATGACTTCCTGCACTATTTATCTTCTTTAAATTTCCTGATATGGTATTATAATTCTTGAATAAATCATAACGACAGGCATCTAAAACAATTAAATTCTTCCATGGTTCATTTAAAACAAATTTAGATTTCCTATATCTAGAAAAATTAATAATCTTATCATATTTATGTATAAGCGAGCTAGCGCACTCGCGTAAAACAATTTTCTCTATTATACTTTCGTGCGCGCGATTAGTCAAGCCACCAGACAGCCCCACAAGAAATGCCACCAAGAATCCATCCACCAAACAAGCCTCCTATACGATGCACATGATTTTTTCGCACGCACACGCGACAGCTTTGGGTTGATAAATCCTAATAATATCATTCTTGATTTCTATAATACATTCTTGGTGATGTTTATAGATAAATTCTTTTAGTTCATCAATAGTCGGATAATCATTTTGGCCAATGAAAGCCCTAGCATCATCTATAAGTATGACATGATCATTAATATGATGATTAAAAATATGTTGTAGTTCTTCAATTATTGGTGTTATACTATTACCTTTTGCGGTAATAGAACCACAATAGTGCGCATCCAACCAAAATAAACATGGTCGAGAAATTGAATGTAATAAATCTGGCAATACTATGCTGCTGTCTCCATGTAATATCTAAATGTGTGGAAATTTAGAAAATTTCTTCTTTGCCATTTTATAAAGTAAATCATCTAGTTCGATTGAGTAGATCTCTTTAAAAAATCTGCTTGTTGCACTGATCATATCACCAAAATAGGTACCTGTTTCAATTAAAATGTCTAGGTTGAATTGTCTGGCATATTTCTTAACAATTTTTTGCTTTATCATATGTGGTGGGGGAACGGGTCTGCCTAATAGGATCCACTTCCCGACGGAATAAATCGACAATAAAATCTTTAAGCAAAACATTCTTATTATAATTTGGAGTGTGCGCGAGCGCGAGCGCTCTTTTATTGTGAAACTCTCCTTCAACTTACATCAACTTTTTCATAGTAAGTATCAGGGTCATCCGGATTATATAATTCACTAGTCCAGAAAAGCATGTGAAGTTCTTCCTGACCTGTGTTTACTAGGTTATGGGTGTAGTGGATGGGCATGTCTATGTAGCTGGGATGTTCTCCATCCAGGTGGTACTCGATTATATCCTTTGTCCCGGTTCTTCGGAGCTGTACCTTTGCTTTTCCTTTGATAATAGTGAATCGTTCCACTTTTCTCCGGTGGTAGTGGTTGCCTCGTTCGATGTCGGGCTTGGTGGTTGAGAAGAATGATTGACCCTGATTGAGAGATCTGACAATCTCGAAGAGGTAGCCACGGTCATCAGCCTTTATTTCATACGGAACTGGGAAATAACTGGGCTCGATGTAGGACCGAAACGTGTTGAAGAGAGATAGATCAAATGGGTCTGACAGGTCTGGGATAGTCGTCTCACCCATGTATTTTCCCTTGAAGTTATCTAGTTTGGCTAAGAGTTCGCTTATCTTTACTTCCCTTGTGGCAGGGATACACATCATGTCCGATGTTTCATGGGTTTTGATTATCTCATAGATCTTCTGGACTAGAGTATTGACGTATAGGAGGCTGATTGGCTGATCTATGTGTATCTCTGGATTCTGTTTGTGAGTTAGCTGGTAGCAGAATGTAGCGACTACAGAGTTATAGAAGGGTTTGCAGAAAGGTCCATAAACGTTAGGGATGACGAGACCTGTGAAGTTGGCGTTGTTTTCACTCGCCCACCGGGATAGGATTTGTCTGGATTCATATTTTGATTTACCATAAGGCGTGTCTTTAGCTTCGTGTATGGAGGACGAGTAGATGACATGGGGCTTGTGACTGGCTCGTTCGAGGCTTTTGACTAGAGTCTCTGCGAGTTTGATGTTGGTCTCGTAGATTTCGCTGTCTGATCCCCTGTTCATACCTGCTAGGTGGACGACTGTGTCACAGTTCTTGAGGAAATTATCCAGTTTGGTATCTGACTGGAAGTAATTTCGTTGGAAAGGAGTAATTCCGACTTCTTGTTTGGTCTTGATGTAGTTGGCTAGGTGAGATCCTATGAAGCCTGTCTGACCTGTGATACCGACCTTCAATATAAATCACTTAATACTCCCGCTAGCGCAATTATCATTATTATCATATGACCCCACATTCCTTTAATAAAATGATTAATTCATTTTCATCAAATTTTCTAGAATTTAAGCTGGTATATTCCTCCATTACTTTTCCAGATTTATATTTACTGTAAGGATGAATTACATAAAAGTTTTCAATTTTTTCAACCCGTCTAAATTCATCTTCTTGTATTAGACATTCATGAATTTTCTCTCCTGGTCTAATTCCAGTAAATTCTATAGGATATTTCTTACCTGCCAGTACCTTAGCCAAATCCACGATTCTACAAGCAGGGATATCTGGAACAAAAATTTCTCCTCCTTTCATGATTGAAGTTATCTTGAAGACGAGATCAATTGCCTGATTGAGAGTTATGAGAAATCTTGTCATATCTTGGTGTGTTATTGTCAATGGTTTTCCTTCGCTTATTAATTTCTTGAAGAATGGAATTACTGAGCCCCTGGAACCAATGACATTACCATACCTTACTACGGAAAATTTAGTATTTTTAAACTCATTATTTATCCATAATTTCTCAGCGATTGCTTTAGTCATTCCATATAAATTAACAGGTTTTACAGCTTTATCTGTTGAAATAAAAATGGATTTGTCAATTTTATTATAAATTGCAGCCTTTTTCACATTCAACGTCCCAAGTACATTTGTCTTCAGGGCCTCCTGTGGATGAGTTTCACACATAGGAACTATCTTCAAGGCAGCAGCATGATATAATAGATGAACATCTTGAGTTGCCTCAAGAATTCTCTCATAATCTCTAACGTCTCCAATGATGAATTTTATCTTTGGATCTGAAAAAATACGATTCATATCAAGCTGTTTTTCTTCGTCGCGACTGTAAATACGAATTTCTCTAGGATTGTATTTAAGTAGCTCTTTAGTTATGAAATTTCCAAATGATCCGGTTCCTCCAGTTACCAAAATAATTTTATCTCTTAGATTTTCCAAATTACTATCATATATACTATTACTTGAAATCAATTTAAATATTATTCCTTAGTTTTTTCGCTAATATTCGTAATGTTCCATGGTAGGGTATAAATAAGTTTGATAAATCTGGATTCATGCTTGAGTATCTTTTTCTATGAATCAGAGTATCTTTAATATTTTTAATATTCCAAAATATAGCTTTTAATGCCATTAAAACATGTAAAGGATTTTTTCTTAACATCTCATATATTATTATTCCTGATAAATCGAAAAAATATATTAATATTGAAAATAATAATGTAAAACCAAAATTATTTTTAATTAGCATTCTTAGTTTGTTTTTATAACTATGAAAAGCGAAAAAAACTTCAAATTTATTAGTAGTACCATGGCCAACGTGATAAATAATACTTTCAGGTACATATTGAATATCATACCCCATTCTATGGAGCCTCCAACATAGATCTGTTTCATCACAGTATGCAAAAAACTTTTCATCGAATCCACCAGCTTTTATTATTAGGTCTTTTTTAAATAAAGAAAGACATTGAAATACCTTTTGTGATTTATCATACTGCCCTTTATCGCATTCCCCACTTCCTCTAGTAAAATGATTTCCAAATCTATCCATAAAACGACCTGCACCTCCAGAACTATCTATTATTTTTCTTTCATAATAATTAAGATATTTAGAATCACATCCAGCAATCTTATCATTATTTATAATTTTTAAGAAAAGAGGAAGCAACCAATTTGAATCAAACTCCATATCATTATTAACAAAAGAAACATAATTTCCAGAAGATAATTTAAGACCAGTATTAAATGCAATAGATACACCCATATTATCCTTAAACTGAGATAAAATAATTGAGGGATAATTAATTTCTAAAAAAGAAACGCTTGTATCATTTGACCCATTATCTATAACAATTATCTCTAAATTAGGATAATTGGTTTGCATCAAAGAAGGAATACTTTTTTTCAGGAAATGAAGTCCATTAAAATTTGGTACTACTATAGATATCAATGGAAAATTAAATAATTTTAAAGATTTTTCTTTGTTCAATTTTATACGAACGTGTCAGTATAGTGTTCTATATAACGCTAACATATAGATGAAGGGTTCTATAGGCTTTTGTTTCATGATCCTTGTATAGTATAAACTCCAGTTTCTGGTTTATTCCTTTTTTTGTTGCTTTGAATTTGAAGGGACTTTCCCATTTTTCGTTCTCGATTAAAAAGACCTGTTCTGCATGTATCAAGGATCCATTAAAATTGACTTCTAAACGATAGGTAACGTTTTCATATTCGTAGTTAACGATAAAAATTATCACTTTTCCATCTTCTCCCACAGTTAGATCCGTAGGGTACTCAGATGCTGTTCCATTCGATCCGAGAAGATAGAACTCGGTGAATACTTCACCAGGTTTAGGTATGACCACAATGTAGATCAATGTTGTAGACGAAGCAATAATAGCGGCGACTAAAATGACGGAAAGAATCTTTTCCTTCCCTAAATATTTCAAATTTAAAGACCTAGGATAAGCAATTCTAAGACTCTTCAATGGTAAATTTTTGAGCCACCGTTGTCGTAAATCCTATTCTTCTTGATTATTACTTTATTATAGAATATTGAATTTGGTAGATCTATATCGAGATAAACCTTTTCTTTTCTTTCTACCATAAAACCTTTTAGATTTGAACTTCTAAAGTATATATATGCTCCAGAGGGCAGTTCTTTTGTTTCAGATAAGAAAGTTCTAACTCTCAAAAATACAAATTCATATAGCACTAGCCGTCCAAACTGGTCGGCATATATGGGGTAAGAATCTGTTACATCGACTAACCACTTAGCTGCATGAACTTCTTTATAATTGAATCTTGGATAGTCCCTGTTTTTATCTAATGAGAATGGTATTGGATTGTCTTTTGCGACTTCATATATAAATCCAGAAGTAAATAGTAAGAAGATAGCGAAGAATACGGACAACCATTTCAATGAAGCTTTCATATTTTCCTCACTTAATCTCGCTCCAAATACTTTCTTTATTCTATTGAATGTTGCTATTCCGCCTATTACGCAAAATGGTGCCAGGAAAAACAGCGTAATATGATACAACCTTGCAGTGTTTAGGCTACTGGCGAAATAGGGTATAGCTATTCCAGCGAGGCACAAAGTTAAATTGACTAAGGCAAATGCCTTGTATTCTTTTCCAAACTTCATATTAATTACGTTAAGAGATGATGTAAAAATGCCAACTACTATGAAAAATAAAGGTAAAATGTAAAATATTTTATTGACTTCACGTAACGGTGAAGTGCCTTTCATTAGAATTAATTTTAAACCTTCGGCAGCATCTGGATTTAAAAACTGGGCGAATAAGGTGCTTATGATGTGGTCAGCTATACGCACAAATGAAAAGAATGCAGTGGAATTGGAGACATAAATGTACCAAGCTAGTGTGAATATAATAAATAATAATGCAAAGCCTGGACTGATGTTTACCTTTTTCAGGTCATTATTTGTAGATTTACTAAATCTGCGATAAATTGTGGCTTTTACTTCTTGTATCGTTTGGTTCTTCATTAAAAATAATATTGGATATACTGAGATAAGAGATAACATATAGATGTAGGATAATCCATAGTGGGATACTGCTAGAGAAAAACCGAAGATGATGTATAGAATTGATAGTTTTGTTTTTTTGATTCCCTTGTCTACCATCAGTAAAATTAATAAAACTAGGAATAGCTCAGCTATCTGTTGCCGTGCCAACTGAAGCATATCGCTGAAAAACGTAGGAACCGCCATAAAGAAGAAAGATGAAAGGAACGCTATCTTATCATCTGTTTCTTTTTGAAGGACTCGATATAAGCCAAGAGGTACTAATGAAAATAATAATGGGTAGATTATTTTGAAGACCCATATAAGGCTTAGATTACATATATGTGAGAAAATGGGTCCGAGCATCGTAACACTTAACATAGCATTATATTTGTTAGGAATCCCAGAATTCCAGAATGAATCTATCTTTACCAGATTAGAAAAATAGTATTCAATATGAATATCCCAGCCCCACAAATGCATCGATATCAAAGATTTATGATATAAAAGAGAGAGAGAAATTACAAAAATTGCTAAAGAGTATAAATTCTTTGGAATAAATATATCTAGCCCAATTAAAATGCAAATCATTGCAACTATTGCGATTAGAAACATTTGAAGAACGTTACTATTATAAAAATTAAACAAATAAGTTCCAAATACACTCAAAAAGGGAATTAATAATAAAAATAGTGTTGGTGAAGATAATAGATTTTCAAAGTTAATGAAAGTTGGATTAGAGAAGTCTTTATCTCTTGCATAGCTTAGAGCACATAATATTAACACAAGTATACTTATAGTTATGATGAAAGACAAATTAGAAAGTGGTTTAGAAATGCCGAAAAAAGGATAGAAAATATTCATAAATAATCCGCTGAACATTAAAGTTGCAATACTCAACCCAACTGTATACAATATCGTTTCAATATTGCCAAGTTTATGTAGTTTAAGAACTCTTAGAATAAGAATTCCAGGAATAAACGTTAAGTAGATAAATCCAATAAATTGTCTTATGATCGGAATTTGAAATCCTATAGCATCTAAAGCTATTGCAATCCACATCGCGAATTGAAGGGATAAGATTATCTTGAGAAACTTGCTGAATCTCCAATCGTTCATTTGAAAAGGACTATTTAGTTGCATTGTTCTTCCTAAATAATAGCGCACTCGGAAATGTTCTTTTTCACTATTTTCATAGAGACATCATATCTTCTATTATTTTTATTATCCTTTTCTCTCTTTTTTTTAGAGGAAATTTTTCTTTTATCCTTTGCCTCGCTCTTTTTCCTGTAACTTTATCTATCAGAGCCTCTCTAATAGCCATAGACGTTTCCTCATCATCTCCATAGTGAACATAGTAACCACAATTGCCTACCACCTCTGGTATTGCACCCCTATCTGTTACTATAGGTATACATTCACAAAGCATAGCTTCAGCTATAGCACAGCCAAAACCTTCATGATATGAAATCTGAATATAAATTTTTGCCTTTTGAAAGTGACTTAAAAGCTCATCATTAGAAAGATAACCAAGAAGATTTTTCATTTCATTATGTCTTAAATTTAATTTTTTTATAAATTCTTTTTTTGGTTTCCCTACTATAAGGAAATTTATATCAGGAATAAGTCTAGATGTATTTATAAATGTTCTTAGACCTTTTCTACGCGCGAATACTTCATTTATTCTAGTTGATATAGTTAAAACAATTTTTTCCTTCTCACCCTTGGGATAAAATTTACCCGCATCAAATCCATGATAAATAACATCAATCTTATCAGGATTTAATTTTAAGTTTTCAATTGCCTCTCTTTTTGTATATTGAGAAACAGCTAGGATTTTATCACAAAGTTTAAAGGAAAAAACTGCAAAATATTTCCATAATTTATTATTAAGAAGGCCATATCTTATTTTCGGTATATTAACTACATCATTTCCTCCAGCGATTATCAAGGATTTCTTGCGAAAGATTTTTGAGAATAATACAGCTAAAAATGCATGAAAGCTACCGAACCAAGAAAAAGTCAAATCACACCATAAAGTTCCGAGGAACACTTTTAATGGAAGAGATAGCAGACTCCCTTTATCATTCCAAGAGTAATTAATAGTCCTTACTTCATAGTTATTCCTCAGGATTTTTTCGTCCTTTTGACAAAAAGTTGCATTTGCTGGAGCTATAAATAAAATTTTAGTTTCTCTCATATTTGTTTATCAAGTTTTTCGATAATCAAGTTAATTATTTTAACTGTTTCTCTACCCTCACTAGGTAACACAGGGGGAGGTTGATTAGACATTATGTTTTGAACAAAATTTTTTATAAGCATTTCATGACCAAATTTTGCTTTGCCTAGAATTACGCTGGCTGTGTTATAAGCCAGACTCTTCATGATCTGACTTGCGGTTGATATAGATGAAAATGCTAGAGAGATTTTATTTAATGAATTTAGGTTGTGGTGGGATAGAATCATTCTAAAAACATCCAAGTTCAATAGCCCTTCTGTCCCTATTAATTCAATAGTGGCTGCCTGTCGATCAGTGGCATGTGAGATCATTATTGAGCTAATACCTTTTTCACCTTCTAATTCAATTCTATAATCGTCATAAAGAAGCCAAGGATACTGGGAAATCTTTTGGGCCAATATATTTACATTCTTAATTTTACCTATAAAACGTAAAGAAGTGTAAATGCCATGAGGCCCAGTCTCTCCCAGAATACCTCCAGGTAGTTTATGAATCCAATGATCGGAAATAGCAGCATATTCATCTCTTGGGGTTAAGCGAAGCCATCTCATACCAATAAATTTCCCTATTTGACCATCCTCGACCATTTTCTCAGCTTTTATAGTAACTGGATAAAATAATTCATTATGTATAATGCTAAGGGTGACACCGGATTTATTTGCAGCCTTTATCATTAGATCACAATCTGATACTTTAAGTGCCATAGGTTTTTCCATTAAAACATGGCATCCAAATTCAGCAGCCTCAACTGCTAATTGCATATGAATACCTGGAGGAGTACAGATATCAATAATATCTAAATCTTCATTTTTCAGCATGCTTTGAAGGCTGGAGTAATGATTGGACACTCCAAATTTATTTGCAACGGAATTAGCAAGTGCTTCGTTAATATCGCACATCGCTCTTAATTCAACATTATTTTTCAATTTTAAAAATGCTGGAATGTGCCTATGGTTGGCAATGAACCCACAACCAACTATGCCGACTTTTAGTTTTTTCATTTTATTATCAGCAATGTGAATTAATCATTAATTTATTGCTTTAGATTTCACGCAGGCAATTGCATTATCTTTCAGAGAAGAATCTATATTCTTGACCTGATCGATTGTAGATTTAATCCAAAAATTATTGGTTCTTAAGAAATATTCAATATTCTCAATATGAAAATTTCTTAGAAGAGCGAGCAAGGAATCATTATTATAAATTCTACACCGTCTCGATAAGAACGGCCTCCCAAATGGGACAGTCATCAAGAAAACGCCTCCATTAGTTATTATCCTTCTAATTTCTTCAATAGATTTTCTATCACCTTCGGAATCAATAATATCACCATATCTGCCAAGACCAATATGCTCGATTGTTGAGGTGGCTAAAACGATATCAAAGAAAGAATCTTGAAAATTGGTTTCCATTATATCGCCAACGGTACAATTTAAATTATTAATTATACCGTCATAATCATATTTCCTAATATCAATCGTCCATACCTCATATCCAAGCACTGCAAACATCAGGGGTAGCTGAGACCCTGTTGAACCTACATCCAGTATCCTACCCTTAGAAGGTATATTTCGCAGAACCCAAGGATGTTCCACTATTCTGGATGATTCTAGTAAAAGATCTATTGGATTTGAAAATCCCATTTTTTTCATAATAGATCGAATATGCTTATTTCTATCATATAATGATTTAAATAGCTTCATTTTTTTCTCAATATCGCCGTGCGCTTACTTCTGATTCGACCCAAGGATATATTTCTTCCATAGTATCTCGTAGGCTATACTTTCTTTCCCAATTAAGAAGATCTTTTATTATAGTCAAATCTGCACTGCGTGACCTTACACCCTGTGGCTTGGACAAATCATATCGCATTTTAACTTCCTTGCCCGCAATTTCAGCAATCATATTGACAAGCGAATTAATCGTGATCTCCTCATCGCTCCCAATATTCACAGCTGGTGGACGTGGTTTGCCAATTTCACCAAGAGCATAATATTTGTCACCCTGGCAATGCATTAATCGATAAGTGGCTTCACAGCAGTCCTTAATGTTAAGGAATGTTCTCACTTGGTGGCCGTCTCCCCAAACTTCAATCTCACCGCCTTCTGGTGGAAGTTCAGCTATCTTTCTGCATAGCGCGGCGGGTGCTTTGCAACGTGGCTCTTGCCAAGTTGTCATTGTTCCCTGGATATTATGATAGCGAGCAATTCTGATGTCGATTCCATAGTCTAGATGGTAAGCCCAATAGAGTAGCTCAGAGAATAACTTCTCGAAACCATAGAAGCTGTCGGGATCGGCAGGAAATGCATCGGACTCCTTTAGGACATAACTGCCAGAAAGCTTCTCGAAGTCTTTATCCTGTAAATATTCTGGATAGATACAGGCTGAACTGGAGAAAAACACTTTATCAATATCAAATACACGACAAGCCTCTAACACATTTCTATTTATTGTGACACTATTACTTATTACATCAGCATGTTTAGTCATTATGAAACCAATTCCCCCCATATCAGCAGCGAATTGATATACCTCATCCTTTCCTTTGACTGCCTGTACAACGTTATCCATGTTACGTAAATCAACTTTTAAGAACTCGTTACAGAACTCCGATCTCTCCATCCATTCATGTTCTTTAATATCAACGCTAGTAACAGTATATCCTTTTTCCATCAAATATTTGGACATCCATGAACCTATAAACCCACCAGCACCAAGAACCACTACGTTTTTACTCATGTCTATTAACTCATTGAAATTTCAGATGATGAATACGAACTTAGGCTTTTACTTATTATATTGAAAAGTTGTGAACACCTATGTTCAAAAGTATGTTCTTTTAAAAATCTTTTTCTAGCCGCTTGTCCTAATGATTCACGAGATTCAGATGAATCAAGTAGATTAGAATATATCTCTAATGTTTCTTTTAAGTCATTAACAATAATTATCTCCTTATTTGGTTCAAACCACTCCTCGATCCCATTATATGGGTTGGTGACAATGCAACTTCCCATACTTGCTAATTCAAAAATTCTGGATATTGATGAACCAAAGACAGTGGCATGGGGTATCCTAGATATATTAAGGCAAATGCGGCATTGAGAATAAAATTTGTTATACCATATTTCATCTGCATCAATATATTTTGCATTTCCTATACAGCTTCCCATTCCTTTTCCGGCAACTGCAAAAGAGGAATTCATAGTTTTGGAAGGCTCTCCAATCATGAAATTAATACTTTCCTCTCTTAACCGGTCTCCTATGCCATAAAAACCTACATCAAATTCTTTTTCAGTCTTTAATGGGACAAATACACTTGGATCAGCTCCCCAATATATCGTATGTACTTCCTTTGCTCCCATTTCTTTCAAACTAGATTCTGAGCCCTTTGAATTAATAAAAAATGCTTCATATTCAGAAATATCAACATTATCATAGAAACTGACAGATATACCTCCATATTCAGGTAAGCTAGTTGGCGTATCGCCATCGTAATAATAAACAGGTATACCAAATTCTTCTTTAACATATTCAGGAATGCCCTCAAACTGGTTAAGAGGGATGGTAAGAACTATGATAGCATCTATGTCTTTCTCTTTTTCAATTATATATTCCAGGTGTTTTTTCCATTTAGGCTTAATAAGTAAATTTATAACTTTAGTTAGGGAACCCTGATTTTTTTGTCTGAATGACATTTGATCTTTATAAAAAGGAAGATGGGTCATTATCTGCTCTAATTTCTCGTACATCGAAACCTTAGTTAAGTTGGGATTCTCGTAACAGTTCCACCATAGTGACTTGACTGCTTTACCGAAGTATGGTACTGCTATGATCTCGACACCTTGTTCAGCTAAGCCTTTTAAAATTTGCCACCATGCGGGAGTTATCCCTAATTTCTTATTTGATAGATCTAAAGCCTGGCAAATTGCGAGTATTTTCAATTTAAATGATTTCCTCGCGCGCGCATTAATAACATTCTCTTAAAGATTGTTAATCCATGTTTAACACTTAGCTTCTTCTCTCCAATTCTAATGCGATACTCTATAGGAATTTCAACCACCTTGAATCCCTTTATCTTATTTATGAAATAGTTAATCTCACACTCGATATCAAATCCCTTTGACTCAGGCCTCCAGTTTTTCATTATATCATAGCGGATAATCCTCAGACCAGTGCAGGGATCCTGAATAGTGATCCCGTTTAAGATAATGTGTGCAAATCTTAAGAGATGGTTTCCTAAGTGAAATCTGTCAAAGTCTCTGCTCTTGGGACGTCTTCCACATACCATCCCAATATCTGGGTTCGACTCAAGTACATCTATCATCTCAGGAATATATTTAGCTGGATAAGTATAATCCGCATCTATCATAATCACATATTTATGATTTAACCCTCTGTGCTCTAGGAATTCCAGTGCATCCCTTATAGCAGATCCCTTTCCCCTGCTCTTCTGCGTTAATACCGTAGCGCCCAGCCTCCTCGCGTTATAACCTGTGGAATCGCCAGCAGGTCTATCAATAACGAGGATGAACGGATCAAAAATATCCCTGAGCTCTCTAATGACGAGTTTAACACCCGCTGGTTCTCTGTATGTAGGCAGTAAGACTATTGAATCGTTAAGAATTTTTTCCATACTTTAATTAACCAGAAATCTACGAAGTTAGAGGACTTCCAGAATCTTGAATGAGACGATGAACGTGAACGAGATGAGCAGAGGCAGTATGCCTATGGTGAGGGTTCTCCCGAAGGCCACGAGGGCCTTCCTCGAGTCAGCTGAAACCAGTTCCTTCGAGGCCAGCAGAAAGATCAGGAGAACGGTGGACATCGCACCCAACGTGGCTCCGAATGTCAAAGTGGCCACGGTTATGGTCGTCGTCACCGTTGATATCACGTTACCACCTTTCCGTACCATTCAATGTATTGTTACGCTATATAAGATTTAGGTAAGGTGCCACCAGGAAGAGAACGACATTAGTTATCCCGTGCGAGAGCGTCACGCCTATGATATTCCCCTTCCTGAGGACCATATATCCAAAGAACAGGCTCACCGAGAAGACGAAGACCAGGTCGAGCAGAGAGAGCCACCCGATGTGGAGCGAGGCGAACA
>Ga0209977_10000320_pt1 | contig 18792 bp, 26 predicted proteins | sample SumtaG_2_FD_183113 | JGI IMG/M metagenome (GOLD analysis project Ga0209977, IMG submission 183113) | Deep subsurface microbial communities from Indian Ocean to uncover new lineages of life (NeLLi) - Sumatra_00607 metaG (SPAdes) (version 2) | ecosystem: Environmental > Aquatic > Marine > Oceanic...
TGGAGGGTTAAAGTGGGTAGTTGTTCACCTCCCGGTTGAGGGACTTACCCGAACTCTAATTCTTTTGGTGAGCCTTTTTCTAAAAGGCGGGGGAATTCCCCCGTTGATACGATAATTTGGTATGTGGCTGAAAGGTTCTTAATATCTGTTTTCTGAAACTACCGTTTTACTGCCCTTTTTACCCTTGGTTGCCCCTCGGAATTGGATAAAACCGTGATACTGCGCCTGTCTGATAGTAGGGGTTTAGATAGTATAAAATTGTGGGCAAGTAGCGGCAGTAAGTGGGCAAATAGCGGCAGTTTTGAGATAGGTAGTATTGAAATAGGTGCTTGGTCAATGTAATATCATGCCTGTGACGGAGTGGATAGGGGACAGAAGTGTTCTATTTGAGATGTCGAAGATAACAAACAATCGTGAGGTGTATATTCACAATGTTGGAGGTAAAGCCCCTAAGAGGAAACTATATGCACATGGAAGCGACCAATTGGGTTTCATTGTGGAGAGGCTAACTTCAAAGGCCAAAGGAATGAAGATTGGAGTTTGTTCCAATGTGATTGACTTTAGGAAATTGAACCCTCCTATGCTCAAGGAAATGTTCTCAAAGGATTGGTTTCGATGGGAACAGTCGGTGTATAAGCCCCATATTGGACACCCCGATATTTACTTAGGCAAGAATCTGATTTGGGATATTGATGCGGAGGGTGAACCTATGAAGGCTTTCTATCAAGGTGAAAAGGTCTGCGCTCATCTGAAAGGTCTTGGATATGACCCAATGATGGTATTTTCGGGAAGTAAAGGATTCCATGTTTGGTTGAACGATGAACAATCACAGGCCCTTACAGCCAAACAGTTTTCCGATTTTAAGGAAGATAATGCGAAATTCTTAGCAAAAGCCTATTGCGAGGTAGTGAAAGATGTCTTCGTTGAAGCGACAAAGGAAGAGTTTAGGGGTGCTGATTTGACCCCTGTGGAAAGACAAGGAATTATTGCTTGTCCATATTCGGTTCATTGGAAAACAGGACAAATCGTTTGGCCTTTAGATGAACGGAATCTGAATACTTTGAGAGAATTACCTGCTGATGCTCAACCACTCGATATTGCGAAAGCGATTCATACTCAACCGAATGGGCAATTATGGACGACTGATTTAGAGTTTAGCGATAATCTTCTGTATTTCCCGCCTTGCCATACTGTGTCCGAGCGTGGGATGCCTCATTGGAAAGGTTTAGATGGTTGAATAGGTAATGAAGTCCTATGAGCCTCTATACTGACCGTATTAACGATTGCTTCAAGTGCGATAAGGCAGAAAAGAAGTTATTGGCCTTGCATTGTAAAGTATGTGGGTGCAATATGAAAATTAAGGCTCGTTTGAAAGATGCCGAATGTCCTTTAGGCAAGTGGAAAAAGTAAGGGGATGTAGTTTAACTTGGAAGAACGCTCGGTTTGCATCCGAGAGGCTAAGGGTTCAAATCCCTTCATCTCCACTATTCTTCATCCTTCCCCTGCTTCTTCTTGAAGATTTTGTAAATCAGTAATCCTCCGACCAAAGAAGCCGTTCCGACAATGGCTAATGGAGAGGCATAGAATGGTAGCCCTGCTTCTTGTAATTGAGTCGAAATCTCGTTAGAAACAGTCAAAACCGTGCTTTGAGCCACCGTTTCATCCCAATTATCGGGTTTGGGGACATCAAATGACCATGTGAAATCATATTTTGGTTTGGCGCATGAACCCGATGCGACAGGGGTTGCGGTGATTGTCCACTTTCCGGGTTTTGTAATAAAATATCGGTTGTAGGTTTTCATATCGCAACATCCTACGCATTCACCCATATTATCCAAACTCGTCATGCAAGCGGCTAATGGCCCTTTGAAGACAACTTCCTTGACTCCTTCAAACTCGTTTTCAATGGTAATCATCGTTTTGTGGGATGCGGCGTTATTAGGTTGGTAATCAGTCCCCCAAAATCCACCCCATGAAGGCATTTCCTCCGCCGCAAAACTTTCTGCCGCCGATACCATCGAGCGATAGATGTTGTGGGCTTTGATGAAGTTCCCTTCTTGAACGGCGTGATGGGCAGGGGTAATGTATTGACTGTGCAATTGATGATAAATAGCCTTTTTATTGGGCTTAGAATTAAGTGCTTTCACGATAGAAGGGGCTTTAGCATAGTATTCACGGACTTCGTTTTCTGCAAACCAAATGCCGTGTTTGTCCCTCAAGGTTCTCATAGAAGTTAGTTCGGGAGAATGTCTTCGGCCTTCGGCTTGCATGACGGCAGTAGTGATGTAACACCCCTCGTCATCATCTCCGTCAAAGGGGTTCAAATCGTAGTGATTATAGATTTTTTTAGCATTACCACCCATGTTGAATAGACCTTCGTTCACAAACTTAGCCGCACCACCTTCAATACCTTCTCCATAAACGACCCCTCGACTTCTTGACCAATCTGCTAACCCCTCTCCGACAGTTTGGGTGTAGTGGTTATAGACCTGTATAATTCCCTCGATTGCACCACCTTCCGTGTCCATCGCCTCAAAGGAAACGACAATGTATGATTGAAAGGGAATCACTTTTCCGTCAATTTTCACATAACCTACATTTAATCGGTGTTTAGAGTCACACAAACTGCTCTTATCTGTGGTGGCGGTTTCCTCACCGAGCCAAATAATGCTTTCACTCATCCCGCTTCCTCCCTTTGATTTTGTAGCCTAATATGAAAAGAAGCCCTACACAAACTGCCCCAATACCTGCTATTCGGACTAAATCTTTGGTGGCAAGATATGTGTTCAAAGAACCGAGAACATCGCCATTATTACTTTGAGCCAAGATATTTGATAATTCTTGTGCTTCCTCTTTCAATTCAAAGGAAATCGAATAGGATTGAATGTAGCCCCCGTAAGGGAAGTCACACTCATGTCTATTTTCCCCGATGATACCGAAACGAGATTCGGTGTATTGGGAAGCGATATTAGCGATGTCGAATGCCGCCGCCGCCGTAGCAGTAGCGATGAGAGCCAATGCCGCCCCACCTGTAACGAAAATGGCCGCTACGGATGCGACAATTTCGATTGCCATTGGTAACATTTCATAAACCCAAAAATCAACTGCCTTTTGCGAATCTGCCTTTTCCACTTCCTGTGAATATCCATAATGGATTAGGAGGGTGTAAGTCCCTTCGGGGTATTGTGGAAGTAAGGGGATAACACCTTCAGCCATCCCGTTTTCATCGGTATTAACTTGGGTCGAATAGACACTTTTGAGAGTCAAGGCAGGGTTCATTTTTTCTTGAACAAGGGGAAGTAGTATTGCCGTGAACCTATCGGGGTCAGTGAGTGCTAAGTCAATTTCGTCATCCGTCATGGTATTCATGGCCGCTTCGGTAACTTGGGTCACATAGGCCAAATCGAAATACTGTAAATCAATCTCTATTTTATCAGAAGCCCCCGACCCATCTGAAATGGTTTGAGCCTTCCACACAATTTCTTTTGGTCGCTCAAGGTCTGTCCATGTAGGGACACAGGAAACGGTATCACACGGCTTGCTCGTCATAGGTTCGGCTTTACCATCAACCCCGATGACCTTAATTTCGGATTTTAGGTCTGTTTTACAACCTTTTGCACCGAGAAAATCGGGATTTTTCTTTCCTTGTAGCATCCAAGCCATATTTTCACCTACTTCAACAGTAGGAATACGACTCCACCGAGGACGACAATTCCTGTAACTCCTAATATCATCATTCGTGTAGCGGCCTTATCTTGGCATTCTCCCACATATTCAGTGTATTCATCCGTTCCCTCATCTAAACCTGCATCAAGAGCCTTTTCGTCACAATTCAGACCTGCGAAATCTTCCATAGCATCGCTCATCGCTTTCCATCCTAAGCCCCCTGCCAAAGCGAATACACCGACACCTATTGCACTTGAGAATCCCATTACTGCGCCCTTTTTCAAGAAACCTTCGCTCGATTCTTTGCCTAATTTTTCGCTACCTTCTTCTGCGAGTTCTTTAGCGGTTTTTTCTCCGACTTCTTTAGCAGTTTTCTCCCCTGCTTCTTTGAGTGATTTTGTCGCCGCCGCTTCCGCACTTTCTTTAGCGACCTTTTGAGCCGCTTCTTCTCCACCTTCTTTCAGTGCCTTCTGTGCCGCTTCTTCTGCTGTTTCTCTAACTGCCTTTTCCACACCTTGTTGCATGGCTTTAGCCTGTGTTTCACTCAAACCTTCTTTCAAGGCTTTTTGAAAGGCTTCCTTACCTGCACCTTCAGCGATTTCTTGAATAGTTTGGATAATGGCGGCGGATAGGGCTTCAAAGACCTTGACTTCATTACTCATAAATTGCCTTCCAATAGGATTTGATGTTCGATGACGGCTTTCTGCATGAAACCCAAGCGAGTTTAGGGGGTTGGTATATCCATTCCCTGTGTAACGAGGTCGAGCCATGATTGGATATGGCCTCGCTTGTTATCTAAAGGCTTGTAAAATAGGTTTTGGGTATGCCCACGACTGATACATTGGGTATGGCTCGCATTTTAGTCAAGTAATTGTTCCATGAAATCACATATCGAGTGCCGTCAATTTCGGCAGTTGGGAGGACATTTCCTCCCTGTTTTGTGCCTTCCGAGCGAACACGCTCATATTCTGTGAAGTCAAAGATGAAAAATCCTTGTTCATAATGAGGCTCTTGGAGATGCAAAAGTGGTAATGGTGGGCCATCACCGTCTTCACGCACGATAATTGATACATAGGAATCCATTTCGGGAGTGTGCGCTCTTACATCATGCCCACATTTAGAGCATTTAGCGTATGTCCCCGACTCATCTTCTTGATATTCAAGAGTAAAATTGTAATCTTCTCGATTGACGACCCACTTATCTTTGAAACCACCATTTCGGGTGTCCTTTTCTCGGACTTTGGAACATCGAGGGCAAAATAAGGCTGATGATTTCCAAGTAGTATTGCCGTTACGGTAGGTATGTTCTCGGAGTAACTCTTCCGTATCGCCATCTGTAACCTCCATTCCCGACACTTTCATGCCAAAAGGAACAGTTACAATGTCCACCATAAAGGCATATTCTCCGAAGGTATTGTTAAGCGTTGGGATTAAATAGTCGAAAGGTGAATAGTAAATTATGGCATACGAATGTGCTGACCCGTATTGTTTGCGACCTGTGAAGGTTCAAGGTCACGAATGCGTTCCTTGCCAAAAAGGATTTCCACCCTTAGTGAATCCGAAAAGTCCCCACGCTAAAGGGAAACCAAAAGGTTCTGCTACAACGGGAACAACAGCCGTTGTCGAGAGTGCTAAACCCCAAGTTAAGGCTCAACAGCCTCCAAAACCTCAAAAAACCATATCAACAGAACTACAAAAAGAAGCAGTAAAAGAGATTTTTACTTGTTATTGGTATGGATGGGAAAATGGTATTCCTTCGGCGTTCAAAGAGATTTTCTCAAAATATGGTAACTTTATTTCGGATAGGGCTATTCCTTCCAAGATGGTTGGCAATCCCGATGTGCATAAATCCACTATTAACATCGCAGGTAACAAATCATTTATTCTTATCAAAGAAGCAATTTATCCAATGGAAGGAGAAGCCGCCGCCTTTAGAGCCATTAAGCAAAGCCCAATCATGTTGGAGGCATTGGGTGATGTAACGCCCACAGACGCAATTGAGATGGTCAAGAATGATGGGCAACCTTTCACTTTTCAAAAAGATAGCAACGATGGTAGCCAATATCGCTACGCAGACGGTCAAGGAGTGGAACGAAAGATTCCACGATGGGCGATAGCCTAATAAGAGTGTGATGATGGAGAGGATAGTATGAGCCTCATTCAACGCATCTTAGATTCCGAATGCGCTGAATCTGATGAATACTGCTCATGGGAAGAATATATTCGGGCTTTAGCCTATGAAAGCGGGATGAGTCATGCTCATACGGATGCCATTTATCCAATTATGGCTTATGATTCTCGACACACCGATGAGGCTATTGTCGTAGGATTCGCCCTCATTCCTTTTTACCAAGATGAGAGCAAGCATTTCTGCGGAATGTTTTTCGATTATGACGGAGTGGAAGAGTTTGCTGACTTCGTGAATTATGTCTATGAGTTTGAAGACCATGATACATGGGAAACTGATGCCGAAGTTTTGTTGTATCATAATCGTGCCGCTATTCTTGATTTGAAACTACAAGAGGAAGCAGACGAGTTCGGATTTACAGAAGTGGTAAAGGCCGCTATCCGAGGACAATATGATGGGCATTCTTCATGGGTGCATGACCCTCACGATGTTGAGGTATAAATACCTGTAAAACCTATCATATAGATAGAGGTTTGAGTATGAGCCGTCAAACAAAAGCACTTGACTTGGTAAAGGAAATGAATGTGGAACAAATATCACCATTTTCCTTCGTAGTAAAAGGACAATCAAAAACCGCCTATCGTGTCTATACACATGGCCCCGAAATGTTACAGGCTGATGGCCGAGAGTATTGGGCTTGTGAATGTATGGATTACAAAACAAGGTGTCGAAAATTGAAGATTGATTGTAAGCACATCATGGCGGCGAAAGTATTCCAAACCTTGAACAAGGTGTGAATACTAATGTCGTCAAGAAAGAATCTATGGAAAGAGCCGCTTTACGAAGCGATGAAAGAACGAGCAATTTTATCAAGCGAAATGCCCTCCATTTTGAATGGGTTGTATCGTAATGTTCCGTCTGCGGTGAAAATCTCGGCGGTTCTGTGCCGTGATAAGCGATTTGTAAAGTTAGAGAAGCCGTATTGCTACGGTCTAAGTGGTGCTAAAAGCCATCGGGTGATACTATTTGGTCGTGCTGATAGAGAGTATGACGATGCCCCACCGTTCAATTTCAAGAGGATGAAGTGAGCAAAGGGTTTTTATACCGCCAACCCCTATGGGATATATTGTGGGATAGGCATAGCCTTAGATACCCCGATGTGAAGGTATAAATACCTGTGTTATCAAAGAAGTGATGTTATGGAAGAAATTATCGAAGAAGAAAAATGTGCTGATTGCGGTTGCACCCGATTTGATGAATCCACCGATGGACACCGATACTGTGCTGACTGTGGATTGGTCGCAGAAAGTATGGTGATTGACTACGGACAGGATTGGCGTTCTTACGAAGATGGTTCGGGTCAAGAAAATGAAAGAACAGGTGCGGCTAAAGATATTCTGCAACACGATTATGGAGTCACTACGGAAATATCCACCGACATGAGTGGAATGACTTCCTCCCAAAGAGGGAAATGGGGTCGTTTGAAGCACATTGATAATCGAGGCCGCATCCGAAACTCCACCGAGAGAAACCTCGCTACGGCTCTAACTGAATTGAAGCGTATTGCCTCTCGTATGTCTTTACCCAAGATTACGGCGAAGGAAGCGGCTTACATTTACCGAAAAGCGGTGGATAAGAAACTGATTCGTGGTCGTTCTATTGAAGGTGTAGTGGCCGCTTCTATCTATGCGGCTTGCCGAATGCACAATAACCCAAGAACCCTTGATGATGTGGGCAGACATTCCCGCACAGGTCGAAAGGAAATTGGTCGAACATTCCGCTTTTTGAAGCGTCAATTGATTTTGAGTATTGGACTGTCCAATCCGACTGATTACATTCCCCGATTCTGTTCAGAATTGAAGGTTCAGAAGGAAATTGAATTGGAAGCGCAAAGAATCCTTGCCTCCGTTGGTTCAGAAGCGATGATTAGTCGTGGCCCAACAGGTATTGCCGCCGCCGCTATCTATCTTGCCGCTAAGAGGCAGAAAATGGATAGAACCCAAAGCGAAGTCGCCCAAGTAGCAGGTGTAACCGAAGTTACCATTCGGAATCGCTACAAAGAATTGTGCGAACATTTAGGTTTTGATACACAAGACCCAACCAAGAACATTTGAATAGGTAATGGGTCAATGATTGCCTATGCTTGAAGTAGCATTGGGCGTAGCGTTTGCTTTGTCTGTGGGAGTATCTTTGTGGTTATACCGCAAAATGTCGGCTCTCAAGAATCTGCAATATCGAGAGTCCTTAGAACGGGTGGAATCCCAAGAGGCGTATGAGAATCTTTTGTTTTCGGTTGAGCGTGAGCGTGAATCAATTGCCTCGACAATGGAAAATCTGCAAAATCATGTGGTTTATCTTCAAGAGGAAAACCGTTTGAAAGTGCGAGAAACAAGCGACCTGATGAACCAAATCACGGAAATAACCTCCGCAAGTGAGGAAAAGAGCCAAGAAATCAAGAAACAAAAGAGTCGTGCCGCATCTGCACATACTACGAAAGGTCAAATCCTTGAGAAGTGGTGTCCGTTCCTTGAGCATCCCGAAATAGACCCCGATTGGGAAGCGAAGAATTGGTCTTTCATGGGAAATCCTATTGATTACATCATCTTTGATTGGCGAAATGATAAGACGATTAACCTTGCTGATGGAAAAGTGGTGTTGCTCGATGTAAAATCGGGGAAAAGTCAATTGACTACTAAGCAAAGAAGGATTCGGGATTTGATTCAAGCAGGGAAAGTGGAATGGAGAACCATTCGGTTAGAGTGATATTATGAATCACCAATGCGCCTTTTGTGGTGGGAATGGCTTTGACCAAAAATTGCCGAGATTGAAACCAATATGGAAGGGGTGGAAATCCTCTCCCGCACATGATATGTGTTTGAAGATGATGTTTGATGGCGATGGCATCTATTTCCTGTGCAACGACTGTATTGTGGGCTACGCATTCGTGAATTGGTGTGCAACGGGAGTGTGGGAATATCCTCAAAATGTTAGGGTATAAATACCCGTTACGACTATGGTAATGTAACGGAAAGTGATACCGATGGTAAGCGTAAAAGTAATCCCCGAAAACGGCGTTGAATACAGCGTATATGAAAAGAATGGAAAGCACCGAGTATATTTCAAGGTGAACAATGGAAGTGGCCGACCCCTTGAGGTTGGTAACTACGACATTATTGAAGGCAAGTTTTTCCCTGCGAGGGGTGCAACCCTTGTGTGGAATGTTGTTCAGAAAGACGACAACCCTCAAGCATTGATTGTGATTGGCGACTCCAAGCAGGTCTTTGTTGGTAAATCCAATACTGCACCTGCACAGAAGTCATGGGGTGGTAACAAGTCCTATGGTGGAAATAACAACAATCGTGATAGGGACATTAAGCGTGGTATGTGTTTCAACAATGCTACTCACCTAATTGCGAACAACCCTGCCTATCATGCGGTTGATGATGCAGAAGTCGTCCAAGCGATTTGTGACTTGACTGATGCTCTATTCGCTGAATACATGAAGCGATACGGCAATTGAAGTGGTGCTTAATGGGCGAGCGTTCCGCTACCCTGCATTGGGCTAATGGCAACGGTCAATTTGCTCACATATCCACTACGGATGATGGCAAATATATTTGGAAATGGTTGGTTGCCGACCCTCGACCTGTGTTAGAGAAGGTGTTTGCACATCTTTACTTCTGCACTAACTGTGGGCATCGTGAAAAAGACGAAATCATAGCCGTATCAGAAGATGGTGGGCAATATCCAATTTCCCAATTGCAGAATGTATTTTTCAATTGCCATTTTGTGCTTCGCCATGACGCATAGTTTCGGACATTTCTTCATGCAAAGGGTTTAATAGTGGAATAGTCCCTATTCTCAATATGGGGCTGAACAATCCGATATTCTCCGATGAATGGGTGGCTCAAAACCCTTGGATGAAAGAGGCCAACGAAGAAGCCGAAAAGGTCAGCGAAGAATCCAAGCCTAATGAAATGTGTATGTTCATCAATTTCCCTAACGGTGTTCCCGTTCCAAAATTGAGAAAGGAATGGGACAAATATGCTACATGGAAAGCGGAACAAGACGCTAACTTGGCGATTTTCCACGAAATGTTAGGTGAAAAAAGCATCCGAGCAGGGACAGGTTCAGTGGGCCAAGCGCATCGAGGTTGGGGAAATGGGAAACAAAGGAGTTAATATCCGATTTACGCATCGGAAACGGACAGAACACAAACTATAAATACTACGGAGAATAAGGACAAGTCAAGGGGAATCCTAATATGAGAGATGAAGACGCATTTGCAGTTAGTGGCCGAAAGAAAATCTATGGACTACTGCCTCGACAGGGCAGAATGGTAATCGAGTTTTTGTCCGAGCGTGGAGGCGTGTGGAAAGAATCGCAGATTTGGAATCATCTAAGAGATGGTTGGGGTCGTGACGGTCTTGATAGAGGGAAAATCACCTTCTTTTGCCGTTGTGTAAAGGACTCTAACGGGAAGCACATTTTCACTGTGACGGGCAATCGCCCTCGTAATATCCAATACCGACCTATTGAAAGTCGTTAAGAGCAAGTGCTTCTTCTTCAAGCAGGTCAATACCTGCGAGTGTAGCAATTGTGTGCCAAAGAGTAAAGTCGCCCTTTTCCACATCTAATGGGTGTGGGTCAGTTTCCATGACGAGGACTTCAATGAGCCTAAAGTCGTTGCTCATTCTTCCATCACCCCTTCTTTGTAATCGGGCTTTTCTGCCAAGAATGAGATTCGGGCTTGAGGGATTTCGTGTAAGGTCTTGTTTTCCACCATGCGCCTAAATTGGTCTTCAAGGATTTTGTTAATGCCTTCCATCGCTTCTTGAAGTCCATCGAAGCCTCCGAGCCATGCAAACTCATACGACATGATTACGAGGTCTTTAGGCATTTGAAATACTTGCCTCTTGATGGTGTCTTTGAAATCGTATTGTGACCCCAACATCTTGAGCAATTGCAGGGTTGGGCATTCTTCACTGTTCTTAAACTCGGAGGAAAAGAACATCATGTGGAATCCGACAGGCGGGTTTCCATCTTCATTCATTTGCGTCAAGGCTTCAGCCAAGTTCACAGGTTCGGGTGCGGGTTGGGTATCGGTATTTTCACTCATGGGTTAAACTCTCCAATAATTCGGGGTCATTCCAACGCTTTGAGATTTCTAACATCGCTTGGAAGGCTTGTTTCAAAGGTGAAACATCAACCTTCTGCTCTTGTTTTTGGCTCTCGCCGTTGGGAAAGTGATAACGGGTTTTCTGAATGTAATATCCATTCTTCAACATGGAGGTCAATATCGCACTTGCATTTTGCGAGTTCTTCTCCGAGTTCAATTCGATTTTATTTTGCTCGTCACCTTGTTGAAGCATGGCTTCGGTGTGTTGTTGGATTTGGAGGCCATACATTTCGGGGTTTTCTCGCATCATTTTTTCGATGATTTCGGGACTTTGGCCGAGAATACGGGCTAATTTCTCATTTAACGCCCCGGCTGTGATGACGGAAAGCCGCAAAGGAGGATTCAAAATTGTGAAGAAACATAGGAACAAAGAGTCCACATCATCCTCACTTTTCATATCCACATCGGCTACCACCAATACTTCTGCCTTCTTATTGAAACCTAATTTTACATTTCTAATGGACTTCATTCAATACAACCTCCACATTTATACAAGAACCCTTGCGAAGTAATGTCGAAAGATTCATCACAGGAAACACATTGGCGATAACGCCATCGTAACATGATGAGCGAATTGAAATCTTTAGCACTTTCAAGGGAGATGGATTCATCATTTTGGAGTAAGCCGTTTTCAAAAGGGACTTCGGAATGATGAATGGCTTCAGTTACAGGAAGTTCCAATTCATCTTTGTAAAAATTACTTCCCTTCGTCATACCGATTCCTCAAAACGACTTACCGAGCCTACGGATTTCCCCTACGGGGATTGTTCCGACTACGAATATGTCGCCTCCCTCGATGATGGACACCTTGACTAATTTGGAATCGGATTCGCCATAATCTTCAACGACCATTTTCCTTCCACCCCCTGTATCAAGGATTACTTTCATAACCTATGGTTATGGGTTTGAAGTATCTAATTGTAATGGCGAGGTATAAATAGTCCCTTCGCACAGAATAAGGTATGGATAGAGTGGATGGGTGGAAAGGCCCGATGCCTTGGAAAGATAATCCCGATAATCCAAAATACTACAAACAAATGGTTCCCACTACTCGGAAACCGTCATGGGGAGATTTTTTCTATTGGGTGAATGAATACTATTCACACGGAGAACACGCCGTCATTTATACCGACCAAAGAACACCTAAAAATCTCATTAAAGTCATCAATACCGACATTACAGATAGTGAGAGCAATTGGGAGATGGCCGATTTCATAGAAGATAATTGGCAACGAAATGTGGAAGGATTACCACGAATCTATTCTTTCACCCGATGTGAAGTCCAAAGCGGAATCAAGAATCCTCTCCAAGACCGAGTAGCCACTACCAATGCCCCGTATGTGGAAGTCATGCGAGTGCTTGATATGGACAAAGGGGATGAATTGGCTATGTGGGTCATGGAAAAAGCCGATTATGTGGGTCTAACCCATCCCGATTTAACCAAAAAGGAAATGATTGACCGTGTAGCAAGTGCGGCACAAAACATCACTGAAAGAACAGGTGAACTGATTTCTGATTTACGACCTCCTAATTATGGTTTCCGACAAGATGGAACGGCATTCATCTTCGATTTTAATGTCGGGGCGCACACGAAATCCCAATCTCCATTGAAGGGTGAATCCCTACGGGATTACTATGCAAAACGCATCGAAATCAATGAGAAGGTTTAATAACCCGTCACCGCCTCATAGTAATTGGTGATTGGCCGATGGCCTCCGATAACAACAGTAACACAGATAACGAAAAGCAAGCACTTGACCCATTTGATGTAGCCCTTGATGCGCTACGGCATGGCAAGTATCGTGAATCGCTTGGTGGTGTAAATCCAACAGGTGCTTCCGCATTGATGAAGAATGAAAGAGGCGAAGAAGTCCTTGTTGGAAAGTGTCTTCGTCAAGTATGGTATTCTAAGAAGCGTGTGCCTCGCACTAACCCTGCTAACGATAATTCCCAATTCATCTTTATGATGGGTAATATGGCAGAAGAAGGACTACAACAAGCATGGACTGATGCAGGGGTTCTCCTTGAATCCAATGCTAAAATCCGTGCTAACATCGCTAAGAATCCCGAAACCGATGATGAAATCATGCTAAGTGGTGAAGTGGATGCTATCGTGCGTATGGCTCACGATGAAGTAATTGATGGTGTGCCTCGCACTGTGATTGACCCTTCAAGGGCTATCGGTATCGAAGTGAAGTCCAAGTGGGGCTACGGTGCAAAGAAGGTCATGCAGGGGTCAAAGGATTCCACTTATGAGCATGGTTTCCCTCAAATTGAACACTTGATGCAGACGGCACTGTATCTTCACACCCGAAAGGCGTTTGAGGACTTCCACAATGTCGAAATCCCTTACTTCGTAATTTGCTACATTGGTCGTGATAATGGGCTTCACAAGTCCTTCCGAGTCGAATTGAGCGATGGCTACGAAGGCCGAATCATCGTCAAGGACATGAACGGCAACGAAATCAAGCCGAAGGTGGAGAAGTCCCTTGATTGGGGAGTCCAAGCCCGACCTATCGAATTGACTATTGATATGATGCGTGAGCGATACCTTCAACAAATCGAAAACTTGAAGTCCGATACACCACCTGCGAGAGAGTTTGACCTTCGCTATTCCGATGAGAAGGCAGAACGACTCTTCAATGCAGGGGAATTGTCCAAGACCAAGTTTAATGAGCATGGAAAGAAGCCATTGGCTGAAATCGGTGATTGGAATTGTTCATACTGTGATTGGAAGGGTGTTTGCTATCCTCAAGGGATTTTCACCATTGATGTTGAAGATGGGAAATTGACCATTGATGAGGCACTCGCTAACTACTCGGTGGGTGAATGAAATGGGAGAAGTCCCACAAAGGCTCGTCTATGACTCTTTAGGCCGTGTAGCGTGTGAAGAATGCGGCAGATTTGGCTTCGTGGATGAAAGGCGGTATTCAATTACACCCGATGGCCGTTGGCTATGCCCTCGTCATTGGTTGAAGGCTACGAAGGGTATTGAATTGTCTTAATCCCGATACGGGTTAGTCCCATCATACCATTCCTGTTCTTCCAACCATTCCCTTTCTTCTGCTATTGCCATTATCTCATCCCATTGTCGTTCTTTTTCCCTTCTGATGGAATACTGACGGGATGCAGGGGATTCATCAAGTAATTCACGAATTGTGTGTTGGTCACGAAGGGAACCCTTGTGGTTCGCACCGATTGTTCCATATTCACGAATTGATTCAGTATTCCTATCAATCCTTTGGATTCTGCTATTATTGAACCATACGAGCGAAAAGATAGACACCAAACCCCACATAATTGTGGATTTAAGGGATTCAATTTCACCTTTGGTAGCCGATTGCTCGCAAGTATCATCATCTTTGCATCCCATTGTTAATCCCTCACGAAGCCTTAGTGAATAATGCACCGACTACTGCACCTATCAAAGCCACCACACCGTATTTAGCCTTGCTTGTGCCTTCATCGTCTTCCTTGTCGTCCTTTTTATACGGGGTGTATCTTTTCCCCCAATCTGTCCAAATATCACCGTAGCCATCCACAGGTCTATTGATGGGCTTATCCGAGTCAATGAGATAATATCCGTGTTTGTCGGGTTCTTCCTGTAATTCCCACAGGGGTTCGACATACTTGTGGTAATTGTATTCATCGAACTTCCAAACGATGCCCAATCTGCGACCTCTCTTCTTTCCTATCGCACCAACACTTGAGTCATCCCATTTGGAAAAATCCTTGTCTTTAATGAGATTTTGATTATACCTTTTCACAAGGGGTAGCATGGCTTTGTAAAAGGCTTCCTCTATTTCATCCTCACTATGGCGAGCGAACTTGCTTGTGCAAAATGTCTTTGCTTGTTCGGGATTCATACCGATTTTTCGTGCCGCCCGATACATAGCGTGGTAAGCCTGTCTGCCAAGATTTTGAAAGACAAAAGGCCATTCTTCATCGTAAATGTTTTCGTAGTATTCTTCGGAAAATGATTCCCAATCCATACCTTTCGGAAAACTCATCTATTTCACCCTCAATAAACACCTGATGATTTCAAGTAGCCCCAAGTAGCAAGCCCACCACCAACAAAGATGGCAAGATTCGTCATATCTTTACTGCCCGAACCCCCGAAGTTTTGGACATAATTAACGAGTCCAAGACCTGTGACCGCAAGTGCGGCAGTATATCCAATTCCCATGAGTGAAAAGAAGCCTTCTTGGTCGTAGTATTTCTGTGGAATATCCAACATGAAAGTATCTTGTGCTTCCGACTATCTAATACCAATCAAAGCATCAAGACCGTCATACAATGTGTATTTAGTGGATGTCTAAACAGGGGTTTTTGAGCAAAATAACGAGTTAAAAGTGCTAAAACCGTTGTAGGTGAAATCGTCCTTCCGGGAACACTTTTCTAATCCACGACTGAAACGAGGACTGTAATATCGTCTTCTTTTCCACCACGATAAGAGGCAAATGGTTGTCGAGCATCTTTGGCTCTTTGGAAGAAGGGAACGAAATTATCTTTTTTCTGTGATTCTTCATACGCTAACTTGGCTAACACTTCGGAATTGATTCTTGGGTTCAAATCGTAAGCATCGAAGTAAGACAGGATTTGCTTCGGCCACAAATTATCAAACAAGCCATCTGAACCCATTACGATAATATCGCCCTTTTGTAACTCCATGCGATACACTTGTGCATCTTCGGGTCGGTCTTCTCCATGAGGTCGTCCGTCTTCTCCGATGCCTAATTGATAAGGATAATTGAATTGATGCTGATGTTCGGCACTCTCAATGAGAATCTGCCCATCTCGGATTACCATAAAGCCCGAATCTCCAATGTTAGCGACACGAAAAATACCATCCGAGTCCAATTTACCCATGCAAAAAGTTGCCGAACCGACTTGCGACAATTGTGGGAACGATGCCTTAATTGCCTTTTTAGGGTCTATTTCTCCCTTTTTCATGTATTGGTAGGTTTTGGTCAGCATCTCATCAGCAAATGCTCTCGGATTCACCCCCTTAGATTCCCAACCCCCAACACCGTCTGCTACCGCAATAGTGGAATTCGTAGGGGAAGACACAACATAGGAGTCCTCTCCCCCTCTATGGGCTTTTCGTGGGTGTGGGATGTTGTAACCTGCCGAATATAACCGTAACATGGATTTTTATTATTGCTCTTGTTATCTAAATCATGCAATCATTCATATAGGGCATTGGGCAATCGAAAACCTATGGGTTTTCTCGTTGTCCGTGTTTGTGGAAAAACCTTCCCTCATCGTAATGAGTTGAAGAATACTCTCGGATTGGAATATGATTTCCGCAATAAAGATTTCAAGGGGGCTTTTCCCGAAGATTCTCAAAGAATTGTGGTAATCGAGCAATTTTGTAAAAAGAATCGGCTCTCGTTGTATGTTGATGGAGAGGAAAGATACAATCCTGTGGAAGCCAAAAAGAAAGAAAAGAAGCAAACAAAATTAACACTCGATGAATTGGAAAACCTCGATGAGTTCAATTTAGGTGATTGGCTTCCGATTTTGGAACAAGCGGCTGATGAAGCCGATATTGGAAAGGTCGGAGTCGTCAAATGGAATGAACCCGCCGAGAATGGAGTGGGCTTCAAAGAAGTTTCGATTGATGAGAATACTTCTCCTATCCAATTCAATTATGATGAATTGAGCGACAATACGCAATTCCACCCCTTGCGAGATATTCAAAAGCAGGTTTTAGGGCCAATGATGGAAGCGGTCAAGGAAGGGTATAAAAACATCGTTTTGGAATGTCCGACAGGGAGTGGAAAATCGGCATTAGCAAAGACCATAGCACAAGCATTCGGTGTTCCATCTTACATCGTAACTCATTTGAAAGGATTACAGGCGCAATACTTGAAGGAAATGCCGTATATGAAATCGGTGATGGGTCGTGGAAACTATGATTGCCTTCTTGATGTGGAGGCAGGTTGTGACGATGTATCGGTAGCACAGGCGGCATTGGAAGCCGTGACGGATAAAAGCCCCGAAACCTGTTCTGCGGCACTTGCCCCATGCAAGTATGCTAAAGGATTCAAATGCACGAAAAAGAATCCGACTAATGCACTCGGAGAGTTTGATTTCACAGTCAATCCCGATTCGCTATGTGGGTATTTTTCGGCTCTTACAAAAGCGCAAAACTCGATGTATTTCGTAGGAAACACGGCTTACATGATGGCGATAAATAAAAGTGGCAAGATTTTACCTCAAAGGCCGTTCTTGATTGTGGATGAAGCACACCAATTGGCAAACAACATGATGAGTTTTCACAGTTTGACGGTATCACAAAGAATGTTGGAAAAATTGTTTCGATTGCCGACACAACAAGACATCTCTAATGCAAAAAGCGATAAAAAGAAGGAGATTTTCCGAAAACAAAGAGAAAGTGTGCTAAAAATGTTCGATGGGAAAGGTGGATTCGGTGTTCCCAAACTACCTTCTATGACCTTAACGACTCCATTAGATGCAAGGAAGAAGGCATTACAGACCTTTGGACGGTATCTTTTCGCTTTGAGGGATGAAATCAAGCGCAAAATGAAGGACAAGGATTCCCAAACCAAGTATGATAAGCGAGAATTGAGTTACGCTTCTAATTGCGTAGCAAGGATTGATGATTTGTTGGGTTCGATTGCTACGGATTGGGAAAATTGGGTGTATCAAGTGGATGACCACAATGAATATCCAATTTGGGTAGCGTTTAAGCCATTGAAAGTAGCCGATTATTCGGAGGAATTACTCTTGGGACTCGGACAACAAAGGATTTTCATGTCGGGAACGATTCTTGACTACGAAATCTTCGGTAGGGAATTGGGATTGAAACCCGATGAAACCACTTTCATTAAAGTGGATTACTCGCCCTTCCCCGAAAAGAATAGGCCGATTTATACACACATTAAGGGTGGAAAACTGTCGAGAAAGGAAAGAGGGTTAGAATCTTACAAAAAGTGTGCTGATGCTATTGCTCAAATTGCCGCTAAATATCCCGACCAAAAGGGATTGATTTTGCCATTCACAGACGACATTGAAAATGGTATCGTGGAGGCTCTAAAAGACAATCACCCATTGGTTTATGCACGGTTAAGGCAACATTCTAAGATACCCAAAGAGCGTGATGCAGTATTCCGAGAGTTTGAAAGTGAGCAGAACAATGAAATACTCATCTCCACCTATGCTAATCAAGGGTTTGATGGTAAAATGGTGGACTTTACAGTAATTGCTAAGATTCCTTTCGGGCCACTTGGCGATATTCAAGTCAAAGCGAAGGCTGAAAATGACCCCAAATGGTATCAAATGATGACGGCGGTGGAGTTAGCCCAAATGTGCGGAAGATGTGTTCGGTCTGAAACGGACAAGGGCGATGTGTATATCATTGACCCTTCTTTCATGTTCCACTTTGAACGAGGTATGAGCAATAATCCTTTAGCACGAATACTGCCCCCATATATTGCAGAATCTATTATCCACAACAGGTGATTTCATGGAATGGAAAGAATGTCGGATTTGTAATACCCCTTACCCACGCCCTTCATTAACGAAGGATTTAGTGTGCTTAATGTGCGAACCCCCAATAGGAGTGAATCAGAAATGAAAATCGGAATCTGTGGCAAAATGGCAAGTGGTAAAACCACAATGGCAGAACATTTGACGGCTTCGGAGAATCCTTTCGTCATTATCTCGATGGCAGGTGAGGTAAAGCGTGTAGGTCGTGAATTATTCGGCATGACTAAGAAGGACAGACCACTTTTACAACAAATCGGCATGAAAATGCGTGAAATCCGTGAATCAGTATGGTTAGATGCGGTAA
>Ga0209977_10000321_pt1 | contig 18776 bp, 14 predicted proteins | sample SumtaG_2_FD_183113 | JGI IMG/M metagenome (GOLD analysis project Ga0209977, IMG submission 183113) | Deep subsurface microbial communities from Indian Ocean to uncover new lineages of life (NeLLi) - Sumatra_00607 metaG (SPAdes) (version 2) | ecosystem: Environmental > Aquatic > Marine > Oceanic...
ACTCGACCTCCTGCGGTGGCCTGCTGCGATGACCGCCTCGTTTGGGTGTATTCCCGTCCTAACACCGACACCATCTTCGAGGCCTTTGCCATGATCACCGACTGGGACATGGGGGTAGGGGTAGCGGAACAACCTCTCTTTACCCAATCCCCCATCCGCCTTTCAGCCTCGCTCAACCGCCTCTTCTACGACGTGTCCGGGAGTGTTACGGGCCAGGCAAAGCTTACCCTATACTCCGCCGACGGCCGCAAGGTGCTCACCGAGACTATCGAAGGCAAGGGCACCTGGACGCCCTCCCCGCCCTCCTCCCTTCCCTCCGGGGTGTATTTCGCAAGGGTGAAGTCTGAGTCAGGCAGCGCGGTAGGCAAGGTGGTAATCCTCCACTAAACCTTGACAAATAGGGGGATGTGCCTTTAATAACTAAAAGGAGATCGTCATGCTTAATATAAGTCTTTTGGCTTTAGCCTTGTGTGGTGGTGTTCTTGTGGAGCCGTTTCAGGTAGCAGAGCGCCAGCCCGGCCATAATCAGAAATATGTTTGTGCGGCCATGGCCTCAGACGGCCACTTTGCCGTGGCCTGGATAGACGGCATACCCTCCGGCGATCTCCTCAATCCCAATGATCTAGAGCCGGAGCTTTTTATCCGCTTCTTTGACCGGAACGGGAACCCAATAACCGATCCCTATAAGCTTCCAAAGCTTGCGGATACCTCGTGGATCCGCTACCCTTGTCTTGAGATGGACACCGCAGGCAACACTATCCTGCTTTGGGCAGATACGCCGATTTGGAGGAAGGATGAGCCTTGGTATGCTTTGTATGCTTGGTATGTGCGCTTTCAGCGCTTTGCCCCTGACGGCAGTCCTGTTGGCTTTGCGCACACCTTGATTGCCTGCACACCCTTAAATGTACACCCGAATAAACCAGGCCCAATTGGCCTAAGCCTCAACAATAATGAGGAGTTCGTAGTAACCTGGTGTGAGATAAAGCCTGCCCCCCCTCCCCCTATTTTGAACTACGTGTGGGTCGGGCGTTTTGATATTGAGGGTTATCCTGAGAACCGACCCTTCTTGACTTGTGATGAGGGGTGTGTATTCTTCTACTCTCCCAGGGTGGCGTTGAACGATGCAGGCGACGTGGCGGTAACCTGGTGTGATGAGATTTGGGGGGAACAGGACTCGACATATCAGCGGTTCCAGGTGTTTGATGCCGCAGATGAACCGATCCTGTCCTGGAGACCAAGGGGGCATCTGTTGGATGAACGGGAAGACGGCGGGAAGCAGCCCCAGCTCTTTTGGCTCGATAATGACCGCTTCGTGGCATTTTTCAGAGGACTCGAAGGTTTTTTGGAGGCTCGAGTGTTCGGTCATCGCGGGTTGGCGTCCTATCCCCCACGCTTGGTGATAACTGATCCCTACGCAGTCGGGACCTGGGAAAAGAGTTTCTCAGTTGCCTTCTCTTCTGATGAGCGGTTTGCTGAGACGCATATGCGAAGGAGTAAGTTACACGAAGAACCAGACTGCTACTGGATACGCCCGGGTGGCATAATCGGAGAGATTCGAGACAAGGAGGTTTGGCGCCGGACTAACCTTTTCGAGTATACGGCGCGTTTCGGGAAAGATACCACATTTAAGGCTTATTTTATAGCTCTAATAGGTTTTATACCTGCGGTAGGGGTGTGCGACGACCGGATCGTATGGGTGTATCCCCACTCCACGCCTGATAGCATCTGCGAGGCCTGGGCCTTAATCTCCGACTGGAACATGGGTATAGGGGTAGTGGAACAACCGATTGTTGAAAAGCCGCCCAACTGGGAAGTGGTTACCTCCATCGGTCCTCAAATAGTGCTGCGATATCACGATAGCCCCGATGGCTTTCGAGCTTCAATCTTCGACGCCTGCGGCCGCAAGGTGGATGAGATAGAATCCCCGGCTCAAAACGGGGTTTTGACCTGGGGAGAAAATCACAGCCCTGGTGTTTACTTCATTGTGCTGAAGTCCGCGGGAGCGACCAAGGCGCAGAAGGTAGTGTTGATTCGGTAACCCTCTTCCCAGCCCTCTCCCGGTAGGAGAGTTCGTAGGGGCTGACCTCAGCGCATCCCCTTCGGGGGTAAGGTTGCCCCGCTCAATTCTTTATTGTCCAGCTTTTTCACCCCACAAATCCACCCCGCCGTCAGCTGTCCGCTGTGAGCTGTTATTTGTCCAGCTTTTGGGTAGCTTTTGACCAACTTCTGACCACCTTTTGACCAGCATCTGACCAGCTTTTTTGTGACGAGTTGGACTCAAACCTGACGCGCTGTGGGTATCTCCATGGGGATAAGTGGAAAACCTGTTGGTGAAACTACGGAGGTCCAAGAGAGTAGGATCGAGTAGCCCTTGTCTTGTAAGGGTCAACAAGAACGGCGTTCGCAGATATGGATTAGGCATGAAGTAGTGTGTTTTGCCTCCTTAAGTCCCGTCTCCAAGGCACTTGACAGATCCTTAGTTTTGTTGTATAATTTTATAATAGAGGGCGTACGTGCCCTAGAGAATGTGGAAATCCATTCAAGGAGGTTTGCTATGAGAAAAGTCGTGCTTGTAACTATAATCCTTGCAAGCGTGGCCTTTCCCTATAATACTGTTTTAGGAAATCGGGGCACCTTCAGGGTTTACTCCGGTGCCTGCGAGGATATGGGGATGCTTACCATCGACCTGAACGCCTTCGGGACGATGATGAACATCGACTCGGTGGTTGCTCCGGATACCGTTTCCAGCACTGCTCAGCTTACAGAGGTTCTGCCCTATGTGGCCCTATCCTTTACTCCCTGGCACTACCTTGAGTTTTCGCTATGGGGACACGGGCGTTACGCGACCTTCGGGAACTACACCTCCAGTACGGCAGAGCTCTACAACGATCTCGGCCTTTCCGTTAAGGGGGGCGTACCTATCTACTTCAACGAGGCAAGGGAATCTTACTTTGCACCCGGGATTGCCGGATTTGCTTACATGGAGGACATAGGTAGCAACGTTTTTGGTTTCGGCGGCAGAGGACTTATGACCTTCAGATTCGACTGGCTTGGGATTCATCTAAACGGTGGCTACGAGTATCTCACTCTGCCTAGCGGGGGAACCGGAAACGTTCTTACCGGTGTTGGCTTAGAGGTATGGCCCTTTGAGTGGGGTGGTATCATGGTAGATGGAACAGCCGATATACCCCAGGATGATCTTGGAAACTTTACCAACTATCTTCGTGTGACCCCTGGTTTGCGCCTCGGTTTCGGAGGCAGGGTGGTGAAGTTTAACGTCAATCTGGGTTGCGAGCTCGAGCCTATGCAGACGCCTTTCCGCTGGCACGCCTTGGCTGGATTTGGTCTCGGCTTCGACCTCATGCCCCGGGCCGAGGGATACATAAACGGTATCGTTGTTGATAAGGTGACTCAGGAACCTGTGGCTGAGGCTAAGGTCTACATAGAGGGATATCCCGGGATCGATACCTACGTTACCGGTACAGACGGACGTTTCTCGGTCGGGTACCCGGAAGGAACCTTCTTCCTTGTGGCCGAGCATCCTGATTACGTAACCACTCGTACCGGCTCAGAGCTGATTGAACTTGAGGCAGGTACGGTGATGCTGGAGCTCGCTTCCATTACTGGAGGAGCTACGGTTGTTGGAACTGTGGCAGATGCCGTTAACAACGCTCCCATCCAAGCGGTGCTCCGTTTCGTCAGCATAACCGGGGATACGGTTTTTTCCTCCTTTAAGAGCGATGCTGTGTCCGGTTACTATCGTGCCGTTGTGCCTGCGGGGACCTATCGCGTTGACGTACAGGCCGCGGGCTTCAAGAAGACCCACAAGAGTATGATACTTGAGGATGCCGACGAGGTGGTGGTTGACTTCAAGCTGGAGCGTGTGGTTCCTAAGGTTCCTCCACCCCCTATCGCATTCCGTTCGATCTACTTTGGACGTGGAGAGGCCGGGCTTTCTGCTCAGGACTACGTACCACTTAAAGAGGCCGTCAAGGTGCTTAAAGTTCATCCTGAGGTTAAGGTACAGCTTAGAGGCTATACCGACAGCGTAGGGGATGCCGCATCCAACCAAAGGCTCTCTCTTCGCAGGGCCCAGTCGGTGCGTGATTTCCTGATCTCTAACGGCATCTCACCTGATCGTATCGGAGTCGTTGGTTATGGTGAATCCAATCCGCGCGGCGACAACCGTACACGCACAGGACGTGATCTCAATCGGCGCGTAGATATCGTGGTTATGTAAAGAGCCGAGCTTTATCTCTAGGAGGCCTAAGATGAAAAGGATCATCACGCTTGCTGTGCTCCTTGGGGCAGTGGTTTCGATTGCAACACAGGTGCCGTATGAGACCATCACCAGGGAAGAAGGCGTCTATCTTCTGGAACTGGCAGGTATCGGGTTCGCTTTTGATGATCAGGATACCCTCATGCAACCTGAGACCTTTATGATTAAGGTGATATCACGCGTTCAGGAACTTGAGTCTATGGCCACACCTGAAGGTGGTTTGCCTGTTCGTCAGAAGGTTCTGGTTAAGCCTTCTGCTATCAGGGTGGGGTATACAACCTACCCCCTTGATGTGGTTGAACTCAGCTCTACCTATATTGAGGCGAACGTATACTCCGGCAAGGTTACCGAACTGGGCGAGTTGGTTGCCGAAGAACGTATAGGTAAGCTTCAGGTGTCGTTTGCTATCTTCACAGGGCTTCCCGGCGGTAAGGGTACTCTCATGCTGGGTGAGAAGAGTTATTCTATCTTCTTCTATCAACCCGAAGCCCTGGATGGTTTCTATAGGTGGGCACCAGAGTTCGAGTAGCAAGATTTGCTTAAGCTAATCCTGCTGTTTTCAGCAGCGTTTTGGGGAGATACCCAGGTACGGGAGTGGGCAGCGGTTGATGCTTACTACGGAGTAGGGTTGCCTTTATGTAATCGGCTTAACGTTGTTGAGTTTACCCTGGGGTTGTCTTATATAGGGATTGGTTCTTCAATTGTCGAATCCTACGGCTTTGGCTCTCGCGACAGCGGTCAGTTCATCGGTTCACTCCTGCCTTTGCATGTGAGTGTTCCGATCTATCAGAAGATAGCCTTCTGGAGGAACGATGCATTTTTCAAACATTTCATCGCCTTCAATGTTCGCGGTTCTGGTTGGGGGCAACGCTACGATGTGCTCGGCCCGCTGTCCTTCATCCTTGAGCGTCGCTGGCGGGCCAAAGCCCCTTATCTTGCTTTTGAACTTATGGGACGCTGGTCTCCGGTGAGGATGGTGGGTCTGCAGGCTACCCTTGGGACGTTGATTGTAAAGGATGCTGCTGAACGAATCTACCTCACCCTTGGGGTCTGCGTAGGCACTGCTGGCCCTGCATCGAAGTATAAGATCGGACCCCGTCTTGAGGTAGCCGGGGTCGTGTTCGATGATGCCATCGGTGGAAACAGCAACGGTATCCTTGAGCCTGGTGAGGAGGGCCGCCTTCTGGTTTTTCTGGTTAACCGCGGCTTGAAGGATTCAGATACAATCTTCCTTAAGGCTGTGATGCGAGACCCTCGGCTGTCGGAATATCTTACTATTTTGGATACCACAATTCCCCCTCTGGGGGCTAACCGCTCGATCGAGGTTTCCTTACCTGTCGTTGCCGGGGATCGTTTGCCTGCCCTTCCTTTGCGGCTGCGCGTGTGGGGCAAAGATTCACAGGGTAATATGGTATCCCCGGCCAATATCGAGATCCCTACTGTGGGTTCGTGAGTGCTATAGAGTGGTTCAGGATCGATGATCGCTTGATCCACGGCCAGGTGATGGTGGGGTGGGTTCTTGTGTTGGATATCCCCAGGATAATCCTGGCCAACGATCGAATTGCAACCGATGCTTGGCATCAAGATACCTTAAAAACTGTGATAACCTCCTTCTCTGAAGGCGAGAGAAGTTCCTTTCGTTCCTCTATCTTGACTCAAGCGAGATCGAGGCTATACTGAGGTTGAGCCGTAAGGGCATTAAGGTGATCGCCCGGGATATTCCAGGCTCGAAGGCCGTTGATGTGGCAAATTTGATTAAACGCAAGAGGAGATAGTGAACCCGCAACTTATCATAGCGGTTTTATGCGTCCTTTCCGGGTTGTTGATGTTGGATAAGTACTCAGTTGGGGAGTTCGGGGTTTCCCAACCGCTTGTTTCCGCATCTTTGTGGGATTTACAGCCTGGGTGGTTGTATGGGCGCTGCTAAGATTCTAAAGAACTTCATTGCGCAGTTTTTTGTTCAGAACCTGTGGAACTTTGAAAGTGAGCAGGGGCCTGGGATGGCGTTTGTGTTTTCGGCTCGTTCCAGAAAGAAGGCGGTGATTCGACCTCCACAATCTACGTTCAACACCAACCCTTACCTTGCCTCTTTTCTCACCAGGGTTCTTGTTCGGGAGCAGAACAAGGAGGGGATAGAATGGGTTTCATCCCTGCTGATGGAGTCCTGGTTCGTTTTTATCCCTTGTTTCGCTATCTCGCTTGTTTTTGCGCTTCTCAGGATCTCGCCTCTGTTCAATCTTTTGGTTAACCTTCTTGTTGTAGTTGTGCTGGGGATTATTTTATGATTACACTCGAGGTTATCATCCGCAACAAGATAGGACTGCATGCGCGTCCGGCTGCCCAGTTTGTCAAGGTAGCTGAGGGTTTTACGTGTGATATATGGGTTACCAAGGACGGTATGCGGGTTAACGGCAAGAGCATCCTCTCGCTTCTCACGTTGGCGGCCGAGGAAGGCAGCCTGGTTTTGCTTGAGGCTGAGGGCCCGGATGAAGCAGAGGCCCTTGAGGCGTTAAGGAATATACTCCAGGAGGATGGTGAATGATTATCCTGCGTGGTATTGCGGTTTCAGGCAGCATAGGGATGGGTAAGGCGTTCCTTTTTACCTCCAAGCCGCCTGAACTTAGACGGGTTCGTATCCCGGAGAAGAACATCCAGACGGAGCAGAAACGCCTTGAGGCTATGCTTACCTCAACCAGAAAAGAACTTAAAGAATTCCAGGCTGGTATTCACAAATCTCTTGGTCCGGAGTTCGCGGATCTTCTTGAGGTGCAGATACAGATCCTTTCCGATCCCTCGTTGCTTGAGACCTGCAAGCGCAATATCAGTGAGGCCTACAGTGCGGAGTATGCGTTCAGCAAAGCGGTAGCAGAGATTGCCAGGCCGCTCCTTGATGCAAAGGATGGGTTGTTTAAGGAACGCCTGGTCGATATCGAGGATATTACCAATCGTGTTCTGCGCAATCTTCTTTCCCTGCCCTCGGTTTCTATAATCGACGCGCCCCGCGATTCGGTGGTGCTGGCACATAAGATTCCACCTTCGGAGATAGTGCTCCTCGATCCCAGAAGGGTCAGGGGGCTGGCGACCGAGATAGGAGGGCGAACCTCTCATGTTGCCATTATCGCTAAGGCGTTGGAGATACCGGCCGTCCTCGGCGTAGAGCATCTCTTGGAGAAACTCAAGGACGATGAGCAGGTGGTGGTGGACGGTCAGCGTGGACAGGTTGTGCTTGCCCCTACCGAGCACCGCGTCTCGATATACGCTGCTGAGATACGGGAATACGCCGCCAGTCGCAAGAGCCTTTTCGATGAGGCCAAGCAGGCACCTATCACCTTGGACGAACGCAAGATTGATATCTCAGCCAATATAGAGCTGACGAGCGAGATTGGTGCCTTAAAACGCTATGGAGCGCAGGGGGTTGGGCTTTTCAGGACGGAGTATATCTTTCTTACCAAACGCCGGTTTCCATCGGAGGAGGAGCAGTATCGTATCTACAGCGAGGCGGCGATCCAGCTGAAGCCGCATCCGGTGATCATACGAATCCTGGATATCGGGGGCGACAAGGTGTTGCCCGGCTACGAGGAGGCAAATCCCTTCCTTGGCTGGCGTGCGGTGCGATTTCTCTTCGACAACGAGGATATCTTCCTTGCGCAGCTGCGAGCCATACTTCGCGCTTCAGCTCACGGCAACGTGAAGATCATGTTTCCCATGATCTCAGATCTCTCCGAGATCAAGCGAGCCAAGCTTCTCTTAAAGAGGGCCAGCGAAGAGCTCGAAAGCAAAAAACAGAGGTTCGATTCCGATATGGAGGTAGGTATCATGGTGGAGGTTCCCTCAGCAGCCCTTATGGCCGACCGCATGGCGAAGTATGTTGATTTCTTCAGTATTGGCACGAATGATCTTACCCAGTACACATTGGCGGCGGACAGGGGGAACGAGAAGATTTCGTCCCTCTTCAACCACTACCATCCGGCGGTACTGCAGCTTATAAGACGGGTGATCGGTGCCGGACACAAGGCTCATATCTGGGTGGGTGTATGCGGGGAGATGGCTGCCGAAGCCCTTGGCGTGGCTTTGCTTATAGGGTTAGGGGTTGATGAGCTTTCAATGACCCCAGGTGCCGTTCCTGTTGCCTGCAAGATCGTCCGCAACGTTAAGGTGGAGGAGTTGCGCCGCATCGCCAATCGCGCTTTGGGGTATTCAACGCCGGTGGAGGTTATTCGATACCTGCGTCGTGAGTTAAGTCGGAAATACCACGATCTTGCGGTTCTGTTCCTGGAAAGGAAGAACGTATGCTATCCTTAGTGCGATCGATTCCTGACCAGATTGAGTATGGCTGGAAGGCTGCCGGGGCAGTTGTCGAGAGCATTCCCAAGGACGTTCCTGCGAGTCTTGCCGTCTGCGGTATGGGCGGCTCAGGTGTATCGGGCGATATTTTGCGCGGCCTGCTTCTCCATACCTCACCTATCCCGATAGAGGTCGTTAAGGACTACACCCTGCCAGGCTGGATCAAGAACCAAGCCTTTGCGGTGCTCATAAGCTACTCAGGAGACACGGAGGAGGCGCTGGCTTTGTGGGAGGCTTTGACCGAGCGTGGAGTCCAACGTTTGGCAATAACCTCAGGGGGGAAGCTCAAGGAACTGGCCGAGGCGGAGAAAGTTCCGACGGTCACAGTACCTTCCGGAATCCCGCCGCGCGCAGCGGTAGGTTATCTCTTCGCGCCGCTTCTGCGGCTGGTTGATTACTGGAATCTGTATCCTGAGGCAGAACAGGAACTTACTGCAACCCTCGAGCTTTTGCGTTCACGTATGTCGGAATGGGAAAAAGAAACAGAGAAACTCGCCCAATCCCTGAAGGATCACTTTCCCATCATCCACTCGCCCGACCAGCGTTTTGCCGCCGTCGCGTATCGCCTTGTCTGTCAGCTCAACGAGAATGCCAAAGTCCTTGCGCACGCACACGTGTATTCAGAGATGAACCACAACGAGATAATGGGCTTTGAGGGCGGGGTGGACGAGAACATCGCATTAGTCGTTCTCGATCCTGGAGAGGAATTCATTCACCCCCGCAACCGCAAGCGGGCCAAGATCGTGGATAGGATTCTTCCTTCCTCAATCCCGCGCTTGGTGATTCATGCCGAGGGTGAGAGTCTGCTCGATAGGTTTTTCTCCCTGTTGGTCAAAGGCGATCTTCTGAGCGTCTTCTTAGCTGAACTCCGTGGTGTTGATCCCTTCCCTGTTGCATCCATTGACCGGCTGAAAAAGGAGCTTTCGTGAAAGTCTTGATACCTGCAGGCGGGATGGGAACAAGGCTCAGACCTCACACCCTTTATACCCCCAAGCCGCTTTTGTTCGTTGCAGGTGATACAATCATCGGTCACATATTCTCTCTGCTTGACGGTCTGGAGATAGAGGAGTACCGGGTAGTCTACTCACCGGAGAGTTCTCTGCCCCGCTCGCTTCAGGAGGCATACCCTGACCGCAGCTTTTCCTTCTGGGAGCAGGCTGAGCCATTGGGGCTGGGGCATGCGGTGCTGCAGGGTCTTCCCGAGCTCGGCGACGAACCCATCCTTATCCTTCTCTCCGATACCATCATCCACTTCGACATTCAGAAAGCTATTTCCGATCTCGGTGAGAACGAAGGCTTCCTTGTTGCCAAGGAGGTTGCCGATCCCCGCCGGTTCGGGGTGATGGAGCTTTCCGGAGATTATATTTCAAAGCTCGTTGAGAAGCCGGGAAAACCGAAGAGTAATCTGGCTATCTGCGGTATCTACTGCCTTCCCTCTGCCAGGCGTTTGCGTGAAGCCTTGGAGGAACTGGTTTCCGGGGATCAGCGTACCCAGGGAGAGTATCAGCTGACCGATGCTTTATCCATCCTGATCAAGCATGGGGAGAAGCTGAGAGCCGTCAAAGTCGATACCTGGATAGATTGCGGCACCCTTGAAACGTTGCTTGAGGCAAACCGGGCACTCTTGAAGCTGAGAAGCCGCGTTGTTCCTGTTGAAGGTTCGCTCATCAAGCCGCCCTGCTGGATCGCGGACGATGTCGTAATAGAGAACTCAATCATCGGCCCTAACGTTTCAATTGCAAAAGGTGCGGTGGTTCGCAACTCGATCGTCTCCGAGTCCATCATCAACGCAGGTGCTCAGATTGAGGGGATGGTTATCAAAGATACTATAGTAGGGGAGAGGGCTGTTCTTAGGCGCTCGCCTTCTTCGCTAGACGTTGGCTCTTTCTCTAGCCTTGAGGGTTTCTAGCGCCTCTCCGGCCACGTAGATAGATCCGGAAATTACAAACAGGCCGTCTGCATCCAGGGAATCAAGGATATCTTCTACACCATCTGCCACAGAATCCACAGCACGGCAATTTCGATGCATCTTCCGACAGAGCTTCAAGAGGTTCTGCGTCGACTCAGCCCTGGGTAGCTTGGCCTGCGTAACATAGATTTCACTGAAGAACGGGGCCAGGGTCTCAATAATTCTGCGTTTCTGTTTGTGCCGTGTGATTCCGATAAGCAGGATGCGGCGGGGATAGCTTGCGAAATGCTTGTTCAGGGTTTTCCTTAGGGTTGTGGCTGATTCTGGGTTGTGAGACATATCAAGGATAACGGCAGGACGATCTTGGATGATTTCGATGCGCGCAGGCAGCTTCAAGTTTGCAAGAGCCTTATGGACCTTTTTCTCTTTGATTTCATGGATCAGCATTTCTGCGGCGGCGATCGCCGCCGCCGCGTTCTCTATCTGGTGGGTGCCGATAAGCGGCAGAGTGAACTCCGTATCCAGCGTGAGTCCTCGATAGCGCATCTTCAAACCGTTCAGGTTATCCTCGATCGTTTGGGCGTTAAAGTCGTCCTGCCACCAGATTCCTTTCGCACCTCGTTCCTGGACGGCCTCTTTAATCACGGATCTTACCCTTGGTCGTTGAGCGGCTATTACCGCAGGCTTGCCAGGCCTCAACACCCCGCACTTCTCCCTTGCGATTCTGGTTAAGGTTTTGCCGAGCATCTTGGTGTGGTCGTAGCCGATGCGTGTGATTACCGAAATCTCCGGCTCGGTCACGTTGGTTGCATCCAGCCTGCCGCCCACCCCTATCTCCAGAACGTTGACGCTGGTTCCCTCTTCCAGGAAGTAAAGGAAGGCTGTGGTGGTCAGGGCCTCGAAGAAGGTGATGCGCGGCTCGTGGGCAAGGATTGCGGGTCGCAGAGTATCTAAAATAGAAGCAAAGCGAGTAGCAGGTATCTGCCGATCGTTGACTCCTATCCTTTCGCGATAATCCAGAAGATGTGGAGAGGTATATAGCCCCACCCTTTCACCGTGATCCTGAAGTATCTTGGCCAGCATTATTGCGGTAGAGCCTTTGCCCTTTGTGCCGGCCACCAGCGTTACCCTTTTCAGCTGCTTTTGCGGATCACCTATCTTTGAAAGGAACTCAAAGTAGTTATCAAGCTTGAAGGAGTAGTTGCGGTAAACCCAGCGCTCGTAATCAATCAGAGTGGAAAGAAAATCAATAGCCTGCGGGTAGTTCACTTCTCGCTCGGTTGCGTTGTCTTAGCCAGCCTAGCCCGATGTGATCGAAATCCCTTCTACCGCGAGGTAGGGAAGGAGGTAGGAGTAGACCCTGGTCAGTTTCTTACTGATTCCGCTGATATTGCCGATTGCATCGAACACGTTGCCTGCGATCATTGTGTTGGTGACCGGATGGGAAAGTTTTCCGTTCTTTATGTAGAAGCCGCCTTTTACCGTACCGGAGAAGTCACCGCTGATGGGATTGGAGTTACCAGAGAAGCGAGTTAGGAGTATCCCTTCCTTGATTGAACCAACCATCTCGCTCTTTGTGGCATCACCCGGCTTTAGGATCAGGTTGGTGGTTGAGATGCCGGGTAGTGAGCTGTAGTCTCCCGCGGCGTGGCCGGTTGAGGCTCGTCCTTCGCGGTTCGCGGTGTAGCTGTTGTAGAGGTAGGTTGTCAGTTTTCCTTTGTTTACGATCTTTATCGTCTGGTGAGGTTGTCCTTCTCGGTCGAAGGCCGAGGATGAAAGGCCGCCTGCAAGAAGACCGTCGTCCTGTATGGTCAGTTTTGTAGAGGCAATCCTTTTGCTTGTCTTGCCTGCAAGTTTGCTCATGCCTTTCTGGACATTGTTGGCGTTGATCGCGAAGGTGACAGGGAAAAGCAGGGTTTCTGCGGCCGCATGTGGGGAGAACAGCACGGTTCCCGTAAACGAACGGGCGGGTTTTGCGCCCAGGGAACGGATCACGTTTTGTGCGAACCGCCTTGCCAGGGGTTCAATCTTGATCCCGGCAAGCCTCAGTGAACCGTCAAACTGGAAGTCGAAGGCCGAGACCTCATCGGCTTCCCTGGCCATCCCTATGATCATAGCGGTGATGGAGCTTCCCTGCTCGGATGCCGCCAGGCCGTTGGAATTGAAGATTGCCTTCTCGCCCGTGTTGACAAACACACCGCCTGAGTCTACAGTCACCCTTCTGTCGTAGTCCTTGGCGGCTTTAAGCAGCCGCTTGGCCATGGCGATGGCTTCTTTGAGGGGCAACTCTGCCAGCCTTGGATCGTAAAGTCCTTTAAGGGCAGATAGCTTGCGTGGCTCGGGGATAATCTGAAACTTGTCGGTAAGATTGGCCGAGGCCAGCGCAAGAGCCTTCGTGCATAGTTCCTCAAAGTTTGCCTCATCAAGATTGTTGTCCGAGGCAAAGCCGAGTCTTTTATTCTTGATTACCCGCAGACCGATTCCTTCTCCGGGATGGGATTTGGCGGTTTTGATTCTGTTGTTCTCAAGCCAGACCTCACGGCCTTCAAACCTCTGACCGAACGCCTCGGCCTGGTCTGCGCCCTTGGCAAGAGCGCAGCGGACGAGTTCTTCCAGCCTATCAACCAACTCAGCCATGACGACCTCCGATGATAGCCTCGCAGCGAACGTAGGCTCCTCCTGCGTCTACCTTTGCTCTCTGGAACTTGCCGCAGTGTCCGGCACCTAAAGCCCAGCGGAACTCCTTACTGATTGCGTCCACGCTTGCCAGGACATCGAACGCGTTGCCCGAGATGGTTACGCCGCGGAAGGTCTTCTTTCTCTTGCCCTTCTCGATCAGGGTCGCCTCCTGCACGCCGAACATGAACTCGGCGTTGGCGTCGGCCTGACCGCCGCCCGCGCCTTCAAGAAGAAGTGCCCGGTCGGTGGAAGCCAAAAGCTTCTCAAGGCTCATCTCGCCAGGCTCGATGTAGGTGTTGCGCATGCGGATGATAGGTTCGTCTGAGTACTCATATGCCCTGGCGTTGCCCGTGGGAGCGACCCCGAAGGAGGCCGCGCTCTCCCGGTTGTGAAGGTAGGACTTGAGGATTCCGTTCTCGATAATCACGGTGCGCTCGGTCATGACCCCTTCGTCATCCACCAGAAGAGTCCCTGAGGCACCCGGTATGTGAACCGACGGCCCGGAATCTGCAAGGGTAACAAGCTCGCTTGCCACGCGTTTACCGATCTTGCCCTTTGTTATCGCTCCTGCGAGCACGAAGTCGGCTTCGACGGTGTGACCTATGGCCTCGTGCGAGATCAGTCCGACCATCTCTGGGCTTAGGATGACCTTCATTCGTCCGCCCTTGGGGAACTCGGCTGAAAGAAGCCTTTGGGCGCGCTTGACCGCTTTCTCGACAATCTCTTCCCAGGCTCCGTATCGCCACAGGTCCTTCCAACCTCCGGTGGCTCCTGCGAATTCAGATGCGGTTACCATGTTTGTTCCTTCTGCGGCCACCACGGTTATTCGGAACTCCGGCTTCACGTCGGTTAGGAGTACCTCTGCACCGTCAGAGGTCACGATGGCCTTCTTATCCAGGTACTCGATGTAAGCGGATGATGCCGAGGCCACCTTTTTAGACCGCCGCGCCTTGGCTTCGGCCTTCTTTACCAGCTCCAGCCTCTCCTCCAGTGAGTGATTCTCTACCGGGTCTTCAACAGGCGGATGGAACTCTCCCTTGGCCAGTTTTGCTTTCGCCAGGGTTTTTTTGGTCCTGCTCATGGCCTTGGCTGCGGTTGCAGCGTCACCTATCGCTCGCATGATATCCGCGCGCTTGCTGCCTGGGGTAGAGGAGAATCCCCACCGACCAGAGTCCAGCAGCCGCACACCTACGCCCGCAAGATGATTAGCCTGCGCCGCTTCAGGTTCTCCCTTGCGAACCGAGACCGCGTTCACCCTGCGCTCGTGGTAACGCAGCTCGGCGTAGTCCGCTGGCACATGCGCCAGAATCTCCTTGAGATAACTGATCATGCATCCTCCTGCAAACTCTAAAGAGGTTTACCTTCTTGAAATCCGCGTGGATTTTACTCTATCACAAATGGGCTGTCAAATCCCGTTTGCCTCACACTCCTTCCAACCCCTTAAGGATCTTTTCCAGTTCGGCTTCGTCCCCGATCAGGACCTTCCTTGACTTGCTGCCCTCGTAGGGTCCTACTATCCCTGCCTGCTCAAGCTGATCTATGATTCGTCCTGCCCGCGCCCAGCCCACGTTCAGCCGGCGCTGAAGCATGGAAACCGAGGCCTCCTTGTGGCGCATCACCAGCCTTGCCGCCTCTGCGAAGAACTCGTCTGTTTCCTCCAGACTGCCCTGGCGTTCCATCTGTTCGCGAATCGGGGCGAGTTCCTCCATAGGTGGATAGTAGTGGCCCTCGAGCTCTGCAAGTACCTGGGGGGAGATGATCTCTGCCAGGCGCTTGCGTTTGGTTTCGTAGAGTGGCTCTGAGGGATCAAGCAACGGATCAAGGAGATCTGCGGATATGATGGCGTCAGAGAGTTCTGCGGCTTTCTCTTCGTCTACCTGGGTTGAAAGCAACACCCTAAGCCTTGCCCGGGCAAGCTTGTCTACTATCCTCTTCACCTCACCGGTTGAGACGAATGGTCCATGCAGCCTTACGGGCTCGCCTTTACCTGGCGGTAAGAAGAGCATGTCTCCGCGCCCAAGCAACGCCTCGGCACCGTTCATATCAAGGATGGTTCTGGAGTCGGTCTTGGATGCCACCTGGAACGCGATGCGGCCTGGGAAGTTGGCCTTGATAAGCCCGGTGATTACGTCAACCGAGGGACGTTGCGTGGCGAGCACCAGGTGGATTCCCACCGCTCTGGCCATCTGGGTCAGTCTAATGATGCGCTGCTCGATCTCAGATGGTGCGGTGAACATGAGGTCAGCCAGCTCGTCCACCACCACCACAATGTATGGCTTTTCCTTTTTGCGTTCCCTTTTGGCATAGGTGTTGTAGCCTGAGATGTCGCGCACACCCACGCGGGAGAACTCCTTATAGCGTTCCTCCATTATTCGCACCACGAACTCAAGGCTACGAGTTGCCTTGCGTGGATCAACGATGGTGGGCTGGATCAGATGTGGAATCGGGTTGTATACCGGTAGCTCAAGCCGCTTGGGGTCTATCGCCATGAACCTAACCTGGTGCGGAGCGGACTTGATGAGCATGCTGGTCATGATGCTGTGGATGCATACCGACTTGCCCGAACCGGTGGTTCCTGCGATCAAAAGATGGGGGATGGATGCCAGGTCGGCCACCTGGGGGGTGCCGGTGATTGTGGTTCCCAGTGCAATGGTCATTGGGTTGGGCGAGTTCTTGAAATCCTTTGAGCCAACAACCAGTCTGAAGGGGACGGTCTTTCGAGCGCGGTTGGGTATCTCGATACCTACCGCCGATTTACCCGGGATGGGAAGGATGCGGATGCGCTCGGCCTTAAGTGCCAATGAGAGATCGTCTGCAAGGCTCATGATCTTGGAGATCTTTATTCCCGGCGCAGGATGGAACTCATACCGGGTGATGACCGGGCCAGGGATGATGTCGCCTACCTTTCCTGTCACCTCGAACTCCTCAAGGCGTTTAATCAACACCTTCGCGCCTTCGCGTGCCTCGCGGTCAGGCAACGCCTCCCAGCCTTCGGGAACAGGATCAAGAAGCTCTGCAAGCCCAAGCTCTTCAGGGGAGACCTCACTTGCGGGTGTACGAACGATGCGTTCGGTCACCCCCTTAGGTGGTTCAGCCCTGGGTGGAGTCTCCTCTTGCTCATCCCTTGCCATCTCCGCTTCGAGCCTTTCCTGTTCTCGCCTTGCTTCCTCGGTTTTCTGTTTTTCCGCCATGAATGCTGCATGCCTCTCCCGGCGCTCTTCAGCTGCGGCCTTGGCGCGCTCAAGCGCTTCAACTATCAACTTGTGGAGGTTGATGTCGAAGATAAGAACGATGGATACCAACAGGAGGAAACCAAGGATAAAGCCAAGTCCCAGCCCTCCCACAAGGCCGGTTAGATAGCCAAACGCATCCTTCCCTATATTCCCGCCAAGGCTGATTAGATTTCTCGTAGGTCCACGCACGTTATAGAGCGGGAACTGCGCAGAGACCTTGCTTATGGGTATAAAGAAGTAGCCCAGGGTCACTTGGATCAAGAAAGCGAATCCTACGAGGGTCAGACTCGTCAGAATGAGCCGTTTTACCGGCCGGCGCAACAACCGGTTTATTCCCCACAGCAAGAGAAGCAGAGGCAGAAGATAGGCTATGAAGCCAAGCCAGGCGTAGAGTTCGCGTGCCAGAAGGAAACCCAGCATACCGCCCCAGTTTTCAGGTTTTGTGGGTATCGCTTGAGGGTTAAAGCTCGCCAGGCTGATGGTTACAAACCCGGCAAGAAGCAGGAGAAGAAGGCCGATGATGATGTCGGTGTTGTCCCGCTTGCGTGGCTTAGCCTGTGATTTGGGGTTGTTCGATTTGGTTTTTCTTGCAGAAACTTTCTTACCCATTCTCAGTCCTTTAGAGTGTTATACCCAAGGCGCTTGGGCCTGCAAGGATTGCGGTAAGATAGAGGCTGGGTACGCCGATTATATACCAGAGAACCCGTGTGAAGATGAGAACGAGAAGTATAATGAAGCCGTAACGCTGCAGCCACAGCAAGGCGTTTGTGTAGCGCAGGGGCAGGAGAGAAAAAAGTATCTGCGAGCCGTCAAGTGGGGGGATAGGGATTATATTAAAAAACGCCAGGATCAGGTTGTAGAAAACGGCTAAACCGAGGATCCCCTGGATATAAGCGATAACCGGCGACGTTTGCAGGGAAATCAATCCAAAGAGTCTGAAGAGTGCGGCGAGGAGCAAGGCCAAAAGCAGATTCGCCCCCGGTCCGGCTATTGATACGAGAAGGGTTCCCTTGCGGCGGTCCCTGAAGTTGTCCGGATTTATGGGGACAGGCTTTGCCCAACCGAACCGGAAAAAGATGATAGCCAGGGTGCCTATTAGACTCAGATGCTTTAGTGGGTTTAAGGTTAGGCGCCCCATCATCTTAGCTGTAGGATCACCCAACCGATTCGCCATCCATGCGTGAGCAAACTCATGGAACGTTAAACCAATGAGTATCCCTGGCAATGCAAGAAGGATAGTGAGCCAGTAGTTAATATCGGCAAATCGGGAAAAGAAACCAGACATTATTTCTCCCTTAGCCAGTGCCCCAGAAGAGCTTGTTCCTCACGCTTGTTACGAACCCTCGCGTCGAGCTTCGAGGCAAGGAGGTTGTCCAGTAACTCCTTGTACCTTGGTCCAGGTTGGATACCCATACGCTTTAGATCCTCGCCGGTTGTTGAGATCTTTACATTACTGTAGTCCTCCAGATAGCGGGTGATCTTCTCACAGGACTTTGATCTTTCAGTAGCCTTGATGATCCTTAACCCACTCTGATCGTATCCCTTAAGATAGAAGGTGATCTTCGAGGGGGTAGAGAGACGGTTAAGCCTTGAGAGGATGGGTTTTTTCTCGTGAAGGGTGTCGATGGTCTTGAAACATTCCTTGCTGAGCGGTAGTTTGCGGATATGGGAGTTGTCGAAGTGTGAAAGGAAAAGGCAGAGGAACTCGCAGCTTTCCTTGATGCGTCCCAGCCGCGTAGGGGAGAGGGAAGCAAGGGGTTTTCCAAGGAAGGCAAGCGCGCCCAATGACTCCAATCTCTTGATTGTCCTTACCCTCACCTCTTTCGGTTCCTGCGCGATGCATCGCAACTCATAAAGCAGTCTCTCGCCTGATAGGGCAGGTGTTCTCTTCACCGCTTTCTTGAGCAACACCAACGTATGCGGCTCAATCCTGAAGCTAAACCTTTCTGCATAGCGCACTGCACGAAAGATGCGGGTAGGATCGTCTGTAAAACTCTTATCGTGCAGAACACGGATCAACCTTTTCTTAAGGTCTCTTTGACCATTAAGAGGATCAAGCAGGTTCCCGAAGTCTGAAGGATGCAGGGACTGGGCCATGGCGTTTACGGTAAAGTCCCGCCGGTGTAAGTCATCCGTGATCGAAGCAGGCTCGACCTTCGGGAGTTCGCCTGGCTTTGGGTAACTCTCGCGGCGTGTTCTTGCGATATCTATCCTTTCCCCTTTGGGGCCTTGAAGTGTTCCTGTCTTGAACGGCGGGTAGTAGAGAAAGCGAGTCCCTAGTTCTTTTGCTAATCGCTCGCCCAGGCGCTGAACATTGCCTTCGCAGGCCAGA
>Ga0209977_10000322_pt1 | contig 18757 bp, 19 predicted proteins | sample SumtaG_2_FD_183113 | JGI IMG/M metagenome (GOLD analysis project Ga0209977, IMG submission 183113) | Deep subsurface microbial communities from Indian Ocean to uncover new lineages of life (NeLLi) - Sumatra_00607 metaG (SPAdes) (version 2) | ecosystem: Environmental > Aquatic > Marine > Oceanic...
TATTAGAAGCTATATTTAAAGTTATTGTTATAATAAAATGTTATTCTAATGGAAATAACAACTGTTTTTTATCATTTGGCATTTTTTCTTGTTAAACAATTATCTTTCATAACCTCACTTTTTTTGCCCATATTACAAATTTGTATCATCATCCCTTGCTCGGATAGTCAAATTTATAACAAAGGTTTAAATTTGTAAAAAAAATTACTAATAAAAAGATCAAATTTAAAGAATAGCACACAAATGGATCTTTTTAACACAGATTATTATTTACAAAAAGAGATGAATAAGTTATTACAGCTTCAGATAGCCTTAATATAGGAACCGATAAGTTTTTGCAAGATATCCTAATTGTTTGCCCAAAATGTAAAATTAATAAGAAATTGAAAATACCCGCGATGGTTATTAACCAAAGTAAGCAACTAACGACAATTTCAATACCATCTGGGTTATGTTGTGAGCATAGTTTTCAATCGTTTGTTGATAAAAATTTTATTGTTAGGGGGTATCAAAATGTAGACTTTGAGTTTTCTCATATGGAATTATATGAAAGTAGTGATTCGTCTTTAGAAGATCAAGATGAAAGTGGGGACACTGTAACTGATATTACTTCTTTACCCATTTTCAAAAGTATAATCCAAATATTAAGAGAGTGTGTGGACGATAAGGAAATATTGGGGAGCGGGATTTTCAGTATTGAGGGGAAAGTATTATACTCGTCCCTTCCCCAAACAACGCTCTTTAATACTATTCGAGAATTTGAAGTAAGAAGCGAAAGAAACTTGGTTAGTGTAAAGCAAATGTATCTTGAACTGGAGAATAATGAAAAATTTATTTCTAAATTTATGCAAATTAATGGAATGAAATTTAATTTAGTACTAATGTTTTCTTTTAGGGTAAAGTTTGGAATTGGCAATTTACATTTAAGGGATTTATTGAAAAAAATCGAGAAACTAAATTAAATTTTAATAAGAAAGAGTAAAATGATCCTGATTTAATATTTTATAATTCACTAGTTATCTGTTAATAACCTATAAATTATTCCATTATGACTCACAGTAAGACTAATGATACTCACAAATAAGAATATGAGTTGATTTCTTGATAAAAATCAGAATTTTAAGTTATTATCTTTTTTATTAAAACACTAAAAAATTTTACCAAATATCTATGCACGTCAACAATTTTGCCTTCAAAATGATTTCAAAAAAGTACCAAAGACTTTTTTGTATGTAAACACGTTTTTTTAAATTATAAACCGAAATCATTTATAATGAGAAGTATAATATTTAATTAACTAATTTAATTTGAATGTAAAGGGGAAAAGAAGATATGCTTACAAAAGAGGATGATATTAATAAGAAGATCCAAATTATCAAAGATATCTTAGACAATGTGTATGAAATCCTTACATTATTTAAGCCTTTAATGGATAAAATGCTTAAAATGGATGAGGCAAACCAATACAAGGTTAATGGGACTTTTAAAAGGGCAGCATCCTTATTTGGCGAAATTTCCGATTTATGTAAGGAAATTGAAAATAACTCTTTACCACCGGATACTTTTCTAGAAACCTTAGGAAACTAAACTTTTAAAGAATTATTTTTCCTTTTACCGATTGTTTATGTGAACTGGTTAAGGTGTTATCTAAATTCTAATTTTCAAATATTATATATAGCTTAAAAAATGCGCCCGCCGGGATTTTCCCGAGGAATCAAATTTATTCCTCGAATTGAACCCGGGACGCTGACTTGGGAAGCCAGCATATTACCACTATACTACGAGCGCATAATAGTTAGAAAATCAAGTTATTTAGGGTTATACTGACAGAATATGTATTATAATAATTGGAATTACTAAATAAAATTTTTTGATTTATTAGTAAAAGATTGTTACGTATCAGAAGAAAGAACAAATACATTCTTTGAATAAAATTATAACTGTAAAGTTTTATCTTTTTAATGTTAATAATAATCAAAGCTTTGATTTAGATGGGTTAATTTTCCCACATCAAATTTTTAGGTTAAAATCGGGGTTTCTAAAATTAATAGCGAAATCATAGCGTTAGATTGCAAAAGACTTTGAGGAAATTAGTGTGCCAATAGAACCTGAGAGAAATGAAAAAAAATTAGAAGGATCTGAAGAGAAATACAAGTTAATTTTAGATAATGCGAATGATTTAATTACCATAATCAATGAGAAGTTTATCCATGAATATCTGAATGAAAAAACCTACTTTGAATTGTTGGGGTATTCTGAAGAAGACATAATTGGAAGAACTCCCTTAGTCCCTTTACATCCAGACGATCAAAAAAAAGCCATCAAGATTTTAAAAGATGGTTTTAAATATGGTAAAGGGCACAATGAAATGAGAGTAAGGCACAAAGATGGACATTATCTGTGGTTGGAAAATAAGGGTACAACATTTATTGATATAGATGGACAAAAAAAAGCATTTATAATTTCAAGAGATATAACGGAACGTAAGAATACAGAAAGGCAATTAAAAGAATCCGAAGAATTATTTAGGACTATAGCTGAACAGTCATCAATGGGTATTCTTATAGTTCAAGATGACCAAATTAAATATGTTAATGATACATTTTTAAAAATATTTGAGTATTCTTATGAAGAAATTACCTCATGGTCAAAAGATGACTTGGTAAAATTAATTCACCCTGAAGATTTACCTATTCTCAGAGAACAACGAGAGCAAAGAAGATCAGGTAATCTCAATATAAAACCATACTCTTCTTATAGAGTAGTAACAAAATCAGGCATCGAGAAGTGGATTGATCAATTCTCAAAAGATATTCTGTATAAGGGTAAGGATGCAGAATTAGCAACAATTATAGATATATCCGAGAAGAAAGAAACTGAAAGGCTTATTGTAGAAGAGAATAAGAAATTATTAGAATTAAGTCAAATTAGACGAGATCTAATATCAAGAGTATCACATGAGTTAAAAACGCCATTAAGCTCTATATATGCCGCATCTCAATTTTTGCTCCAGGAATTTAGAGAACAATTAGAAGGGAGCCCTATTAAATTCATTGAGATGATACACAAGAGTGGTCAAAAATTAAAGCAGTTGATTGAAGATTTATTAGATATGTCAATAGTAGAATCAGGAAAATTAAAGTTAGGCCTTCAAAATGAGGACTTGGGAGAACTAATTAAAGAATGTATGAATGATATAGAGTATCGGGCGAATATTCGGAAGATAAGAGTGTATTTCGACCATCTAAATCCGATCTTCTTAGAAATTGATAAGTTAAGAATTGAACAAGTTATTATAAATTTACTTTCTAATTCTATAAAATTTACACCTACGGGTGGTGCTATTTATATAGAATTGACTGAAGATGATAAATGGATCGAAATCTCAATAAGAGATACAGGAGTAGGATTAACTAAGAAAGAACAAAAAATGCTATTTCAAAAATTTGGTAAGATCGAAAGAAAGGGTAAGAAATTTGATATAGATAGTGAAGGTTCTGGATTAGGGCTTTATATTTCTAAAGAAATCGTAGAACTCCATAAAGGGATGATTTTAGTAGATTCAAAAGGAAGAAATAAGGGATCAACTTTTATAATAAAATTACCAAAAACTTAGGTATTAGATTTTCGAAATCTTTATTTTCACTCGTTTTTTTAAGAAGATGTTTTTAGCCTTTGAATAAAGCCTTAAATATATTTTCAAAAACCTAAGATGGAAAAATTAAATCGTTTTATAGAAAAACTTAACCGTCATATCCCATTAAGAATCTTCGGTTTATTATCTGTTTCATTCGGAATTTTAGGAGATTTTATTGCTTACTTGATGTATCCTGGGTATAACTTCACAAAAAATGCGGTAAGCGCATTATGCGATGGCTCAGGGAGGATTTTTTTTCAAACGGGTATTGTATTATCTGGTATTTTCGCATTTTTCTTTGCGATTTATTTAGGAAAGACATTCAGCAATGAAATTGTGAGTCAAAAACTCAGAAAAATCTCAATAAGTTTCGCAATTATTTCTTGTGTTAGTTTTATATTTTTAGGGGTCTTCTGCGGGACAAATTTGATAATAGCTCTAATTCATGGTACTTCTGCCATAATTAGTTGGGTTTCTGGTTTTTGGTATATTACTTTATACAACATTTTAATATTAAGAGATTCAAACTACTCAAAATATATTGCATATTTTGGTTTTTTTGTTTCTTCTATAATTGTTATTTTGATGACAGTTTTTTTCTTATACCTTATACCAGCCTTGAGATCACTGATAATTTTCCTCCCAACACTAGAGTGGATGAACACGGTCACTGTTATACTATGGTATTTTATCATTTCAATGTATATGATTAATAAAAAGATTTAATATCTCGAATCAAAATATTTCTTTATGAGGAAGTTTTATGAGATTTATTATGCAAATTTTTAATAGGAATAAAGTGTAGAGAGATTATTATGAGAAAGATTAATCAATTTTTTGACAATCTTTTCGATGCGATTCCGGGATATGTCTTTGGTTTGTTAGCATTTATCACCGGAATTTCAGGAGATTTAGTTGCGATGCTATTATCACCAGGGTATCAAATGTGGAAGTCCTCTATAAGTCTTTTAGGACTTAATCCCGGGGGAATTTATTTGAGACTTGGGTTGATTGTTTCTAACATTTTTGCAATACTTTTTATTATTTATATCGGGAAAATCTTAAAAGATGAAAATGTAAACGATAACATAAGAAAACTTGCTATAGGGTGTGGAATTTTTACTTCTGTAAGTGGTATATTAACGGGAGCGTTCACTGGAGTAACAGAACTCATTATATACTTACATGGATTATTTGCTCTCTTGAGTTTTATTGGTGGAGCTGTTGTTTACTCACTTTTTGCATTCTTAATAGCAAAAAGTTCGAAATTCTCAAAATCAATAACGTATATAAGCATTATCATAAGTGTAATAGTAATTTCTTATTTGATCCCCTTTTTTATTACTAATTTCTGTAGTTTATTTATGGAAATCTGTTACTCACTTGGGGAACTTATCTGGTTGATCATGCCAACCTATGAATGGACTATGATTTTTGCTGTTTTGTTTTGGTATTTGTCTAATTCGTTGTATATAGCATATAAAAAACTTTAATTAAGTATAAAATATTTTTTTTTCTTTAAGGTGAAGGATTTAGTGGAGTTAATAGAATTTGAAGAAAAAATAAAAATAAATCTGCAGGATGCACTTTTAATTATAGACATTCAAAATGATTTTATCCCAGGAGGAACATTACCTGTAGAAGAGGGAGATTTAATAATCGAGGGAATTAATAAGTTAGGTGGTATGTTTAAAAAATATAGCAGAAATGTGATACTAACGCAGGATTGGCATCCACAAGGACACTTATCCTTTGCAAGTAGCCATTCAGGAATGAATCCTGGTGATGAATTCCTAAGTGAGAATGGTGCAATAGGACCTGTTTTATGGCCCGATCATTGCATTCAAGGAACTCAAGGCGCTGAATTTCATGATGATTTAAATAAAAACCTCGCTAGCCTTATAATAAGAAAAGGAAGAAACCCAAAGGTTGATAGCTATTCTGCATTCCTTGAAAACGATAAAAAAACAGAGACAGGTTTAGCAGGATATTTAAAATCTGTTGAAATAAAACGCATATTCTTGTGCGGATTAGCACTTGACTATTGCTGTTATTTTACTGCGATGGATGCTGTTAGCTTTGGTTTTGATGTATATTTAATAATAGATCTAACAAGAGGAATAGATTTGCCTCCAGGAAATGTTTCAACCTCAATAGAAAATATGAAAAAAAAGGGGATTAAATTCGTAAAAATAGAGAGTTTCAAATGATAAGAGTTTTTTTATATCTTTCCTTTCAATCAATTAATGGCAAAAAAGTTTCCCTATAAATCGATTTTAGTAGTTTGCAGTGTTAACACCGCGAGAAGTCCTATGGTTGAAGGCTTTTTAAAAGATTTTTTTCTTAAGAATAATCTGAATGTCAATGTTAAATCAGGGGGAATTTCATCTCATGCAAGAGATGGAATGTTGATATCGATGGATGCAAGTTTAGCGATGAAGGAAATTGGAATAATATTACCTAAAGGTTCTTTGTCTAAAGATTTAAAAAAGTATCCAGAAATAATTGAGGAAGCAGATTTGATTCTTACATTAACAGACACACATAAAAAAGAAATTTATGATTATTACGACATCAATAGTAAAGAGATTTTAACTTTAAAAGAATTTGCTGGAGAAAAAGGAGATATCGCTGATCCTAGCATGAAAGAACTCGAAGGATTTAGAACAGCTCGAGACGAAATATATGATTGTTTAAAGAAGGGATTACAAAATTACACATTTTAAATAATGATAGAATATATATTATTGGCTATTCTCCAGGGATTGTTTGAATGGCTCCCCATCTCATCATCGGGGCAAACTTTAATAATTTCTACAACTTTCTTCGGTATTTCTACGGATGATGCCTTTAGCCTTGCCATATGGTTACATTTAGGGACTACTATAGCAGTTTTACTGAAATTTAGGAAAGATTTTATTAATATACTAAAAGCATTAATTCATAAAAATTCCGACCTCGAAGAAATCAATATAAAGAAAAGAAATTGGATGATTTGGGCTACAATAGGGACGGGAATTACAGCGATTCCTCTGTATTTCTTATTTAAAATAATTTTTTTAGATGCCTTCACTGCTTTTCAAGGAGATGTGATTACACTCTTAATTTCTAGCTTATTAATCATTACGGGAGTAATATTGATCGCGACCAGGAAAATTTTTGGTAATAGGAAAATAGGAGATGCTTCTAAAAAGAGTATTCAAAAAGAGAGCTTTTTGTCAGGCTTAGTCCAAGGAGTTTCGATCTTACCGGGGATATCTCGCTCTGGTGTTACTGTCGGTACTATTTTATTAGAAAAATATGACCAAGATAATGCTCTCAGATTAAGTTTTTTAATGTCTGTCCCTGTCGCTATTGCTTCTATATTAGTTGATATTTTATTTAATGAAGGTTCAATCTTTGGAACTTTAGATATTCTCACTATTCTAATAACTACAATCGTCAGTTTTGTAGTTGGGTATTTAACAATTGAATTTTTATTGAGAATAGCACGTAAAATTAATTTTGGATATTTTTGCATTTCATATGGAGTAATAGCCTATTTAATTATTGTGCCTTTTATGGTAATCGCCTAAATGTTTAATGCATAGTTTTCAATGTATTCTTTTAAATCTCTTTCAACATTAGGAATACCCCTAAAACTTGGAAAATCATTCAGATCTATAATATAAAATTTATCATGATCCAAACGACGTACCAAATCAAATCCAAAAATCTTAAGATTTAACTCCATTGATAAAATTTTTGAGAAGTGTTTTATCTCTTCTGAAATTTCAAATTTCTCCCGTTCAATTGCACTCGCGTCTATATTTTCAGGTTTATCTCTTAAATATATATATATAGGATTCTTTCTTTTTATTCCAAAAACCTTATCACCAATTACATAAATTTTATATTCAAACCCATCGCACTCAATAAATTGTTGAATATAGACATCATAGTATAAAAACTTATTATATCTTTCACAGAATTTATCAACGTCATCAATTTCTTGAACGAGAAAATTAAATCTATTATATTTATCATGTTGATAATGACTTTTAATAACAATAGGTAATTTTGGAAGAGCCCATTCTTTAAATTTATTAACATCTGTTAAAGATTGGTTCCAAGAATTAGGCATAACAAACTTTCCCAGTGCATCTTCATGTTTATTTAATGCTGTTCTTAGGGAATAATCAAGAGCAATTTTATTCTTGCATATTAAAACAGTATCTACATCATGGAGAGTAGGTATATTATAGAGCTTGGCAAAATGCAGCATATCAATTGAGCATTCATTTCTAACCTTGACAACTATCAAATCAGCATTCTTAATAGACTGAGGCATATCGGAAAGGCAAAAAAAATCTTGAGTAGGATCATGAAGTATCAAATTCAATGTTTTTACCTGTTGAAGTCTGGTAATAACTTTTTTAATTATATTATGATTTTGAATTACGGAAAATACAATTTTTTTAACCATTATAATCAAAAAAAGTGGATTATATTCTTAAATTTAATTAGTTCAAATGTGTTTTAAAAGTTATAAATAGAACCCTTATAATAGAAGAAGAATTGTTTTTTTAACAGGATAAAATTAATGAGAGTTAAGAGATTTAGATTTATGATAAAATCATTTAAATCGATAGAACTACAAGGATTCAGTGTTAAACTATGAAATTCCTATTCCTAATATTAAAATGATTTAAATATGATAATTTTATATAAACAATAATATGGCTGATAAAATTAATGTAGCATTGGTAGGGGTGGGGGATGTTGCAAGTGCACTTGTTCAAGGGGTCTCCAACTATCAACAAAATCCCGATAAAATCATCGGTCTACTCCCTGAAATAACTCAATATAATATTAATGATATTAATTTTGTTGTAGGTTTTGATGTTAATTCCAATAAAGTTGGAAAAGATTTAAGTAAAGCTATTTTTACTGAACCAAATTGTAATACGAAACTTTATCAACCAAATCTTTTAGAAGCTCCAGTGTTAAAAGGACCTGTTTTAGATGGTTTAGACAGCAATATAAAAAATATTATTCCTGTTTTTGAGAGTCAAAGTGCTGTTGAAGTTTCAAAGGAACTGAAAGATCGGAATGTAGACGTAGTCGTTATATTACTTCCCACGGGAAGCCATAAAGCAGTAAAGCATTATGCATTAGCCGCTCTCGAAGCCGGAGCAAGCATAATTAATGGGATACCTTCTCCCGTTATTAGAGATCAAGAGATCGTGAAAAAAGCGGAGTCATTGAATCTTTCTCTTATAGGCGATGATGTTAAATCTCAAGTAGGTGCCACAATAATTCATCGATCTCTTGCAAACCTTTTTCCTATGAGGGGAGCAATATTGGATAAAACAATCCAATTAGATTGGGGCGGATGTAGTGATTTCTACAACTTATTAACCCCTATGCCAAATGGTAAATTACGATATGAACAAGGAAAACGTCAATCAAAAACTGAAGCCGTTATTGCTAATCTTCCAAACAAAGATACGGTGGAATGCCAAATTTCAGCAGTAGATTATATACCATTTTTAAAGAACCAGAAAGAAGCATATATGAGATTAGAAGGTAGAATTTTTGGGGGTGCGTCGGTTCGAATAGACATTACTATGTTTGTAGAAGATGGTAATAATTCTGCAGGAATAATAGCGGATTGTATTCGAGTTTCAAAAATCGCAAAAGATAGAAATATCGGAGGTGTTTTACAATCAGCCAGCTCTTTTTTTATGAAACATCCACTAGAGCAATTGGAGGATTATATTGCGAAGAAATCTCTTTTAGAATTTATAGGAAATAAAAAAGAGAGATAATGTAAAAATCTCTATTAACAAGTGATAATTTTTTTCCCTAAGCTTTCACAGGAGTTTTGAATCGAACTTGTTGCATAGATATCGCATTATAAATATAATCAGATATTAAACTCACTGCTTCAGGAATACTTCTAAAACTTGGAAAATCGTTAACATCAATAATATAAGGTACACCATCTTTAGTTAGAATATAATCTACTCCAAAAATTAACATCCCTGTTCTCCGACCTAAACGCAATATTCTTCTCTTTAACTTTTTTTCTATTGGCACACGTATGTGTATTAATTCCAATGGCGTCAAATTCTGTTTTTGATGTAATCGATTATGCGATGTAATAGAAACCGCCCATCTATCTATCACGTACACTTTATAAATTATATCATAATCTCCTAAGTAACTTTGGTAAAATAATGCTTTTTCTTGATGATCCTTAACTAGATTCTTAAACTGTTCGGGATATCTTGCAATTCCAATAATTCGATCATTCTTAGGTAAGTTTGGTATATTATGAGTGTCATATTTAATAATAATTTCCTTCCCTTTGACACATGCATCATAGGCTTCCTCAAGAGGGGAATACATTTCTGGAATAATGATTTTATTATGTTTTTGCTCGATCAACTTAAAAGTATCTTTTCTGCTTTCACATATTTTAACTGATTCGAAACTATTTAGCCACGGAATGTTAGGTGCAACATCTTTAATTATATTATAGATCCTCTGATTTTTTTTCTCTGAAAATAACTTAACAATTAACAAGGAAATAGGATATTTTTTAAGCTTTTTCTTCAAGTATTTCGCATTAAATGAATTAGGACCTTTTTTAAAAAGATTAATTATTGAAATATTATAGTTCTTCTTACAGAAATTTCTTATCTTCTGAAATATCTCGAGATCTCTATTACAAATAGCGCCAACATAAATTCTGTTGAGTTTACTTGACACTCTAAAAACCCTATTATTTTGATAATCTATCTATAAATTATGGTATATAAATATATTGATTCTGTGTGAAGAGCTTATTTCTTATCTTCTAAAATTAAGATGGTTTTTAGTAAATTAATTACTATATTCTAGCATTAGAGATTTAATAAGATTGTTTTCAATCTTTATTTGATTTTATTTAAATTAAATAAATTTTATGTATTTTATATAGAAAAAGAAATATAAGCTTGATTTAAGGTATGTAAGGGAGTTTTTGTGAAAAAAATTGGTATAATAATTGATAAGTATCATCTGAATTATAAAGTTACAGACTTCTTAAAATATCTAAAATCAATAGCAAAAGTTAAACTATACGTGGAGGAATCTTACTTTTTAATTAGTTCGAATCACCATTTTGATGAAGATTTATTTTTTACTAAAGGAAAGGGTGATATAATTTTAAGTTTGGTGAAATTAATTGAAGAGCATACTAGTATTCCTGTAATAAATTCTTTTAAAGCAACTTGGTTAGCTATTAATAGATTCTTAAATAGTACATACTTAAGAAAAGCAGGAATACCTGTACCCGATTTTTCTTTAAACCCCAAGGGAATGTTACCCCCATTTAAAGATTATATAATTAAAAACATTGTTGATCAAGGAGTTTATAAATTTACTCCAATAATAATTGAAGAAAATGGGAATACAAGAGTCGCGGATAAAAGAGCATTGGATGAAGTTGATGGAAAAGAACATCAATACAACTTTCTTTATTATCAGAAATTTATCAAAAGTAAATGGGAATATAAGGTCTATGGTATTGGTGAAAATGTGTATTTTTATAAGCAACTACCTGTATTGATAAATCCTAATAAAACTGAATCACGGAAAAAAATAGATGAGATTTCAGACTTAAAGGAATATTGTTTAAAAGCTATGGATATAATGGATATAAAAATTACTTCCCTTGACTTTCACAAAGCTCAGGATGGCCAATTTTTTCTAACGGATATAAATTGCACCCCTAATTTTAATTATATAAGAAATGGTCATAAAGTTGTAGCAGACTACTTACTGGAACAAGCAAAAAATTAACAGTGAATTGAAAATGAATATTGGTATATTATCAAAGAGAACAACGAATTTAGCAGGAAAAATAAAACAATTTTATGAAAACAAAGGCTTCAATGTCACAATTTATACTTTGGAGAATCTTGCCATCAATGAGACTCTTTTCAAAAATGATTTCTATATACTAAAATCAAAAAATCTTTTCTTTTTGTATGCTGGGTTTTTTTTGGAAGCAAACAATATCCCCGTTATACCAAATCCACAAATTACTTTTAAGCAAAAAAATCGTATACAATCCCATTTCTTTCTAGAAAAAGCAGGTCTTTTAACTCCGAGATTTTATTTGGGTACATCAGACACGCTTAAAAATCAACTAGATTCAAAAACTTTTCCATTGATACTAAAACCAGTTATGAGTTCAGGAAGTAGAGGCGTAAAAGTTATCAATTCTATTAAAGAACTAAAATCAGAAGAGAATAAAATTCTATATCTTGAAGATTTTATTAGAGGGATACATTATAATGTTTATTTTATAGATAATAGTATCTGTACTTTAGTCAAACCACCCTTATCTAATGAACATGTTGATATGGAGGAAGTAGAAACATCTAAGGACATTATGGAGTTGATTAAAAAGTGGAGATTGTATCTGGCTGAGAATAATTTATTCGGACATCTGGATATAGTTAGAGATGAATTAAGTAAAGAATTATATGTGGTTGATCCTGGTTCATTTCCCGAATTTACACAATGGAAGGGGGGTGGGTCTCCAGTGGAGAAAATCTGTAATTTGATATTAACTCGATTTGAGGAAATGAAAACTAATCTGAACAATTAAAAATCATTATTAACAATATACTTGTGAAAATGAGTAACCAAGAAGAGTTAGAAAAATCTGAGATTTATGGAAAAAAACAAAAAGTTAGATTATATAAAATTAAACATTTCATCTTTGATTTTGGGGGGGTATTAATTGAGAAAACCTTTGTCCTTAAAAATTTACTGGATATGGTTGAAACGGATTTGAATGTTTCCATTCCTCGAATGGAAGATTCATACATTAGGAAACTGAAACGTAAATTAAGTTCTGGAAGAATATCCTCTCGCTTATTTTTGGAAAAAATATTTGAGAAATTTTATTACCCTCTTCAGAAAAAAAGTGGCTCACTACCTTCAAAAAAAGTAAATGTGGAATATTACCTAGAACTGTGGTTTGATTTGTATTCTCAAGTTACTCAAGTATCTGTGGAAATGGCAGAAATCATCGAACGTTTACATCAAGCGGGATATATTGTAAGTTTAATGTCAAACACCCATGATATTCATGCCAGATCAAATATGTTGAAAGGATTTTATGATATTTTTGATAATGTTTTCCTATCAAATGAAATTGGACTTATTAAACCAGATATGGAGAAATATAAATATGTAATAAAAAAATTAGACACAAAACCAAAAAAATGCGTCTTTATTGATGATAAAATTCAGAATCTAGTCCCAGCTAGAGAATTAGGAATTATTGTTATCAGATTTGAAGCTTTTGAAGATTTTAAAGAAAAATTAAGTGAATTGGGAATAGGAGAAATCAGTAAGGATTTAAGACTTGAAATAAGACAGAAATATAAAAAGTACAAAAAGAGTAAAAAGAAATACAATAAAGCAAAAAAAGAATATAAAGTCGCAAAAAAAGAATACTTAAAAAAGAAGGGGAAACCTCTGAAACGAAAATTAGAATTCCAGCGAAAAAGAGCTAAATATAAAGAGAGAAAATCCGAATATAAAAAAGAAAAGGCAAAGAAAAAACAGGAACTTATTACAAAAATAAAGGTAACTTAAAGATTACAAAATTATATTACTGAATTATATATTTTCTTCATTCTCTTCTTTTTCTTTGTTAAATTCTTCAACCTTTTGCATTACTGAATCTGATGGCGTTGCGGGTATAGGAATTTTTTCAAAGATTTCAATAAATTTAACATCCTCAATTTCCTCTGCCATATGTGTCTGTAAGTCCATAGCTAACCCGAATTTGACATAGGTCAAATTTTGGAAGAGAAACATCTTAGGGATAGTAAACTCAAGTGTTTTATCATCCTTAACATAATTAACCTTAAACTCAGATACATTCTCTTTTGGAATCCCTTTATTTACCATAAAATATTCTATTTTCGCATCAAAATCTTCTATTTTATCTATGATTTCTAAATTATAATCTAGGGATTGTCCTGCTAAAGGGTGATTGTAATCAATAATAACTCTTCCTTGAACAACGTTAGTTATCGCACCTCTTTGACCCTTTTTATTTGTGAACTCTTGCCCAAATTCGGGATTTTTGCCTTCATTTAACTTTCGAAATTTCGCAATACCAATCCTTTCAATTTTTTGAGGATCTCTTTTCCCAAATGCTTTGGTCGGGGGAATTCTAACCGATTTTTTCTCAAAATAATTCATTTCTTTAACAATTTCTGTAAGACCCTCATTTAAAAATCCAGGTTTTCCCACAATAACAAATTCAGGAGTATAAAAACCCTGCTCTGCCTTTTTTTCATCATACGTCCCTGCTTTTTTAGCATCTTCCTCACTAGAAACTCTAAATATAGTTCCTTTTTGAGTGCGTCCAGTTAACTTAACTAATATAAAGTCTCCTTCTTCAACTTTTTTCCCTTGTAATTTTAACTTCTTTTTTTCTAGTTTTTTTAATTCTTCTTGTATCTTTTCTGCCTCTTTCTTTTCTATAGATTCTTCTTCAGTAGCTTCTGTAGAACCTGCACTAGGTGGTTCTTTCAATATTACTTTAGCATTTTCTATTAGTTTTTCAGCAGTTGCTTTTCCAATACCTTTAAGAACAGTTAAATCATCAATTTTTGCATTTGCTAATTTTTCAACTGTGTCTAATCCAGCTTCCTTTAATGTATCCTCTTTTTTACCAACGCCTTTTACGTCACTTAAATTAAAACTCATAGTTAACCCATTCAATTAAAATATAATAGATATAGAATAAAGAGTTAGGTTTTCAAATATATGATTACTTTTAGATTTTTCTAATTTTGAAATGTCATTATGACACTGGTTTATAGAGAATTCCTAAACTTCTTGCATAGTTTTTTACTTCTTGCATTTCTTGTGAAGTAGGTCTACGGTTTATCTCAGGATATTCAAATGATTTCCACTGTGGACGATATTGAGACATAATGTTTACGACAGCTTTCGGTAATTCTTTAGCGATATTATCTAAAATCAATTTAGAACAACAATCTATGTGTCCAGGCATCACCAGGTGCCTGATAATAATTTCACCACTACCTTCGTCATGGATTCTTTTATGATTCCGTGAAATAATTTCAAAGTAATTTTCAATTCCAGAATATTTCTTGGCGCATTTATTGTTTCCGTACTTCCAATCTGGCAACCAAAAATCCATTAAATCAATAATTAGTGATAAAGCTTTATCAGTTAAATAGAAATTGGAGTTCCAAAGTTGGGTAATATTTGACACCTGATGATTTAAACTACCAATTATTGTATGGATATTTGGAATTGGATCTCCTCCAACATAATTAATATTTATTGCGCCTTTTTTGACTAAATTATCTGCTATAACTGATAATTGCTTACTATCCACCTTCTGTGCTATATCATCAATTTCCCTTTCATTTTTCCATGCTTGGGAAATATCGTAATTTTGGCAAAATACGCATCCAAAATTGCAACCTTGAAAGAAAATTGTCCCACTAGGAATTAATGGTGCTTCTTCTCCCAAGTGTAGGAACGCCGAAGAAATATATGAATCTTTAGTTAATAAACAATATCCTTTTTGCCCATCAATCCTATTAATTTCACATTGACGCTCACAGAAAATACATCTTTCAAGATATTTATTAGCTAAAGTTTCTGTTAAATTGATATAGGAATTAGTAGAAATTTTACGAGATTTAATTTCTTCAATGTCCTTTTTCAATAACTCATTGAATTCCAGTGATTTTTCTTTTAGGACAATTTCAAGATTTTCAATAGAATCACCTGATTCGTAATCACATTCGATAGTTTTAGCGATTAAATATCTTGCGATTTGTGAGCCATCAATAATCCCTTTATATCTTGGAAAACGCTTAAGGATTTCATCATTTTGCCAAATCGTAATTGCGTCCTTACGAAGGATTTTAAAGACCATAATAGATCAAATGTATAAAAACCATAATATAAGAAAATAATCTTTGGTAACTATCTTTCAAAAGATAACCATTCAATAATATTAGATAAAAATTTTAAATTATCACCAGTATCAAGCCCAAAATCACTGTCTTCAGTTATCCAATCAGATGAGCCAATAGTTACACATCTACCCTCATAAAAACGGGAAACCGCACAAATTGGTACGGGACCAATTGCTCCCATATCATTATCCATATAATATTTAAATTCTGCCTTTTCAGAAGTTACGATTATATCATCCACATCTTCTTCTGAAATAGTAAGGAAAGTACTGTTTGGCAACACTAACTCTGAAATCCCCTCAGTTATAGGATGATTAAATAGTTCGGTAATTAAGACGTTTTTCTTCTTAACTAAGAAATTGGATGCGGCTTCTTGTATAAAACCGTTCCAAAATCTACGAACACCTGTAATCTTATACAAAACTCTAATAGATCCTTTTTTCATGGGTATATCTCTATCCCCTCCATCTCCACTTGTTAAAAAAAGGCTTCCCCCTTCTCCGACAAATTTTTTTATTGCTCTCAATTCATCTTGCGAAAATTTGTCATCCTTTCCATGTATGGTGTGTTGAATATTTCCTATAAATAAGATATCAAAATCTTCAAGTTTTTCGAACTCAATAGGACCTTCATTCTTATCAATATAATCTATTTCATAATTGTCCTCTCCTAAGGAAAATTCGGGAAATTCTTCAATTTTCTCCTTATGAGATAAATCTACTATTATACGGTATGACATTGTAATAATACTGGAACAAAGCGAGGTTTTTCTATGTTAAGATAAAATTATTAATTTAATAATCGTAGGTAATTTTTATAAAGTTTATCTAGTATAATTCTATTTTTTAATTTTCTCTTTTAAATTTTATTAAAAAAGAAATAGAGAACATAAAATTTAAATAAACGAGAGCAATTTCATATGGATTTAATATTTTAAAATAGATTTATATTGGGATAAATTCGCGCTCAGCTGGACCTTCTTTTTTAATAACTGCAATATCTATACCATTACCAGAAGCCATATCTCGAATAATACTGCTGGTAACAGCCTTTTTAATGATTTGCTTACCTTCTTCTACAGATAAATTATCCTTATATTTCGCTTCTAAAACACCATAGGAAAAATTTTGTCCACTTCCAACAGCACAAAACTTTTCATTTAAAATGGAACCGTAAGCTCCGATGTTTAGAATCGTTGGACCTTCTTCTTCAGTTACCCCACCTAACATTAGCCCTACTTGAAAAGGAAACATCTTATTAGAATACAGTATATTCGATAACATTTTTCCAGCAGATTTTATTTGTATTGGTTTATCATCATGTTCTAGCTGAAATATTGTAGTTTGTGCACGTAACACATCTACAAGATATTGAGCATCCGCTACACCACCTGCTGTGGTCATCCATAGATGATCTTGAATATTATACACTTTTTCCGAAGTTTTGCTTGCTACAAAATAACCCATCGATGCTCTTTTATCTGTTCCAAAAATAACCGCGTCTTTACAAGTCAAACCTACTGTGGTTGTTCCCGTTTTCAAGGATTTAGCAATAAAATCTTCTTCTAATTTAGGTGTCTTCTTAATTTCAAATCTAAATTTCTTTAGGAAAAATGAATCAGAAGAGTTTAATTTTTCTTCATTTCTCATAAATTCATTAAAGGACTTATAATTTAATAAATTTCTTCTAATTTAATATAAACTATAGTTAATCATATCTTGAAAATTTGACATTTTCTAATCATATAAATGTTATTTCTCTTATGTTTAAAATCTAAACGTTAAAAACAATACTTTTAAAACAATTTTAAATAATATTTTTTAAATGGTTGAATTTATTGGGCTAGTTTTTACAATATACGCTGTATTCGCATGGGCAATAGCCTCCCTTGTTTATAAAGCGGGGTTAGAGAAAACTGAACCTAAAGCAAATTTATTTTTCAGGTTATGTTGTGTCTCATTGGGCGCATTTTTTTTCTCCTTTATTTTTGGGAATTATATGTTTTTTAATAGTTTAAATAGTATAGAATTGATTTCTTATTTATTAGCGTGTCTCATATCGGGATTGAGTGTCACAGTTGGAGATTTACTTTATTATATCTCGTTAAAGAAAATAGATGCTTCCCGTGCCTACCCTCTTGTCCAACTTTCTCTTATTTTTATATTTCCATTTAGTGTACTTCTATTTGGTGCAGAATTAAAACTTTCAGTTTTATTAGGGGGCTTCTTATTCATAGTAAGTGTTTTTATTCTTAGTTCTAAAGATAGAACTAGAAAAATCGAGCCTAATAGAGATTTACAAAAGAAAAATTCTGAAAATGTTATAACTGGAGTCCTTTTTGCCGTTGGTGCTGCTTTGCTATGGGCTATAGCGATTCTTTCATTTAATCAAGCAAGAATTATTACGGGAGATGTATTTGTTACAAATTTTTTAAGGGTGGCTATAGCTACTATATTGTTTTTACCTTTAGGAATATTTCAACCGATATATTATTCAGGCTTTAAAAAAGAGAATCGAAAAAATTTAAAATATTTTGTATATATCGGAATTGCAGGCATATTATCTTTAGGTTTTGCTGATACTTTATTTTATAAAGCTGCAGAAATTAATGGTTTAATTTTAACTTCTGTATTTACCTTAAATACGCCGCTTTTACAACAAATCTTTTCAATTTTGGTTTTGAAAGAGAAATTTCGCAAAAGGTTTTTAATTGCGGTCGGATTGATTATTTTTAGCAACTATATAATATTATTTCTATAATTTCTGAATCAAAAATTCATAAATATTAAGAAGGTCAACAATAATAAATAAAAATGAACGAAATCATTTAATCATGTAAATGCTAATATTTGAAAATTCTTAATGAAAATCATATGATAGAATTCATCTTCGTGCAGATGACTATGTTTCTAGTTTTTTAATAATTGGTCTCATTCTATTTGCTTTATTCTTTACCTTAGAATTTATAATGTCATTATTAGTCTATCCATTCATAGCGTTATTCTTTCATGGAATTTTGAAAATCATCGCTGGAACAAACAAAAGAAATAAAGGAAAACCAAAAAATCTTAACAGAGTTTTATTTGGTATAATTTCAATA
>Ga0209977_10000323_pt1 | contig 18722 bp, 19 predicted proteins | sample SumtaG_2_FD_183113 | JGI IMG/M metagenome (GOLD analysis project Ga0209977, IMG submission 183113) | Deep subsurface microbial communities from Indian Ocean to uncover new lineages of life (NeLLi) - Sumatra_00607 metaG (SPAdes) (version 2) | ecosystem: Environmental > Aquatic > Marine > Oceanic...
AGAAGAGCTTACATTAGACGAGAAATCGAAGATGCTTCAAGAATTAAGATCAGAATTTCAATTGGCATAGAAACAAATCTAATATCAGTAATTACCACCATTATTTTTACTTTTTTTCGTTTTCTAATTTTTTAGATAATAGATAGAGATAAATTCCGAAAATTGAGTTTAAAATAGGTGCTATTAAAATCATGATTCTTGAGAGAGGCGGCGATCCAATAGCTAAAATGCTATAGATAATATCCGCTGGAACCTCCATTAATCGAATCATACCAACAAGAAAAAACCATTTCTCAGGTTCTTTACTTATCGCAGCTATAAGCTGAAATAAAGCGAAAATAAGCCATAAAACACCTGTCCGGACGATAAAATCTATTGGAGGATTTATTAACTCTGGATGGAAAATCTGACTATACAAAAGAGGGAAAAATACTGCCGTACCACCTAGAAAAATATCAACGATTACTAATATCCAACATATAAGGCGACCATTTTTGGTGGTGAATAAATTTTTCTTCATTTAGTACCATTAAAGAATTTAATTTCTATTAGAGTAATTCTAGGTAATACTTAATTTTCTCCTTCGCTTCGGGATCTTTAACATTTTCTAGTATTATTTTAGCCAATTCTTTTTTCTTTTGATAATAAATCTTCATTATTTCCTCTAGGGTTTTATTAGGATATCTAAGACTTAAGGCAAGATCCCTCCTCGGACACCCTCCACTCCTCATACAACAATAAGTCATTGACCCAAAACATACAATATCAGAGTCCCAATTATTTTCTTTTGAAAATCCTTCTTTTATTTTTATAAATTCTTCTGGTGTAATACCAAGCTCTTTTAAAGTTTTGTCCCTTTGACATTTAAACCCAAAAGTTAACGAATATCCGGGTTTACAACAAAAAGTTAAAGCACGATAATCCCCATCCATGCAAATTGGTATGGGGGCGTTTTTTTCCCACCCTGGTAGGTCTCGTACTTTTTCTTGGTCTAAGTTTAACATTTTTTTAATTAAAAGAGCATTAAGAAGTTCATATTTTTAATTTCTCTCGTTTTTTATTAATGTACAAAGAGATATTAATTTTCCACTTAATACTTAAAAGTTTTTTTCCCAAAATCATACAATTTACAATTCTTTAAAACTTTATAAGCTTCTTCTACTTTACTTAGAGGAAAGCGATGAAAGAAGGGCCCAGGGGGGGAATTTCGCAAGGATCGAATAGATCGCTAGGATCGAACCCCCCTCTAGGGATTCACATTAGGGAATATAAGAAATCCTTATATATTGTCCCCAATACTTACCGCTATACGACCTGGGCCACAATTTTTTAAATGAATAGTAATAAAATTTAATCTTTCCTTCTAAAAAAAATTTATTCTTTATTATATATGAGATTTAGTTTAATTCTTACGAGGGAAAAAATTAGAAAGAGATTATAATACGAAAATTTTCAGTAATAAAAATATTCCAATTCCTATTGCATATATTGGAATGATATATCTCCACATTTTATTTGGTAAAACTCTCACCAAATAAGGTGTTAATAGCGCAGCAAGAAACCCCCCTGTAAAAATGGATGGTAAAAGCGCTAAATCGACTTCAACTCCCACAGCAGTAATAAGAAGGAATGTGCAAATCCCTACTACAGAAACCATTGCTTCTGAAAAGGAAACTATCGCAGTTGCACTTTTTTCATAGACTCCTGAATGAATTTGACCCAAAGTGATTACTGGGCCGTATCCCCCTCCACCGATCCCTTTATTAAACCCTGCAATTACCGAAAAACCAACCATTAATTTTAGGTTTGAAGTAACATTCTCCTTCTGTTTCCACCTTGTTCTAAATATAGCAAAAATGCCCATTCCCAGAACTAATATTGCTACATATTGTTTTATGAAAATTGTAGGCAATTCTAATGCGACATAAGTAAGCAAAATAGAGAAAAATATCGCAATACAGCCGAAAAATGCAATTATTAATGCAAGCTTTGTCGCATCACTCATTGGTTTAAAGGAAAATTTAACATTTTTTAATTCATTGCCAAAATACGCATCAATAAAACCTGTTATTGACTCGGAAATTAAAAGTGTAGGCACAATTTGAAGCGGCGAATAGCCCATAATTAGTAATAAAGGAGTTAATCCTGTCCCAAAGCCCATACCTGCAGCAGAATCCATCAGTTCAAATATAAACGCTAAAATGATAATTATTAGGATTAACTCAAGCATTTAAGCTGTTTCCTCATAATTAGAATGTAAAAAAAAAGTTATAATAGAAAGTAAAAAAGTGTCATAACAGAGAAATAAACCAAAAATGCAACTGTAAACTTCTTTAAAGAGCGCTTTTCTAACTTTGCTCTCTCAGAAAAACTTTTCTCATCCAATTCTCGGGCTTCACTTCCAATATCCCATTCCATTCAATATCACCTTTTAATTTTTAACTCAATTCCTTGTGAATTTTTGATTTAATTAAGTTTAATTAAATTTAATTAAAATCTATTAATATATATTATCTTAAGTATCTTATGTATATAAAGCTTTAGATCAGATTTATTGATAGTTCCTATTATTAAAAATGATCATTATTTTAACTTTAAATGATCTAATTGATAACTATAAGACTTTAAAATGACGAATTATGAAAAACCAACCAATAAAAATTATTCATTTATTCATTTATTACTTGTTGTATAAAAATTAGATTTTACTGGAATATCCATTTCTCTTTTTTTCAGTTCCCCTGACAACATCAACTAAATAATTTAAAAACTGACCAATAGCATCTTCTAATTTCCCAGAATTATCAACCACAAAATCTGCTCCGGGAAGAGTTTGATGAGTTTTTGCTCTTTCAATTCTTTCATTTAATAAATCCCCTTCTTCTCTACCACGGTCCTTTACTCTTTGTAAAGTTATTTCAAATGGGACTTGGATAAAAACAACTCGCACATTCTCATATTTTTCTCTAGCCTCATCAATTATAGTTCTGCTTACATTTACGATTACGGCATGTCCTTTTTTCAGCCAATCATCTATTTCTATTGGTACTCCATAGTCTAAATGATAAATATGCCATTTCAAAGCAAATTCTCCTTGTTTCTCCATCTCTTTGAACTCATCTACACTAATAGTATAATTATCCTCGAATTCTGAAGGAGGTCTGGTGATATATCTTTTAGTTAGAAAAACTGATTTTAAATTATCTGGATATTTTTTAATAGCCCCTGAAATTATTGAATCCTTACCAGAGCCAGAGTTTCCAACTATTAGAAATAGTGTGCCTTGAAATTTTTTTTTCATATAACTCACTTAAAATAATAAGTAATTAAAAAGTTTGTAATTTCTTTTTTAGTAAAGTTAATTCCCAAGCCTCTACGCGCGCTTTATTATATATCTTTATATTTCCTTTTTCTTTCCAAGGGCTTAGATTTGCGCCTACTCTACAGCATGTATACATACCTTTGGCATATTTTCCTGCTACGCTCATAACTGTTACTGATCGATTAAATTCTTCTAAACCATTATCTGACCATCCACCAAAAAGTCCGGAGAAAAAGAAATAGATAAAAGGACCTATAAGGAATACAAAAAGTACCACTATTACAAGTCCGATGATATTTCCGCCCAACATCAAGACTAACAATAAAGTAATGAAATAGAAAACAATGCCTGCCAAACCTGGTGCTATAAATGTTTTAAATGGATATAGTTTTAGTTCTGGAACAATCTTCTTTTTAATGATTATAAAACATGCAATATCTTTAATTAAAATCGCAGGTATATAGGCAAACATAATTGAAAACATTCCTATAGCAGGATCAGCAGCTAATAATGGCACACAAATAAATAATAATATGGCTCGTGTTCCTTGTTCTAAAGTCCACATATATGTGTTTAATTTAGGGTTGTTAGTACCCGCAAAAACAGCATCACCGAGCCAGCTGTAAGGTCCTAACATTTGAAATAATACAAGAAGAGGGATTAACATTGCTACAGAATGAAATTCAGGAGGCGTAATCATTAAAACTAAAGGAACTAATATGGCGAACATAGCAGCAGATAACCAAAAATTCAAATTATTATTCCATTTCATCGATGAAGCAATATTATAATTTAATAAATCAGATTTTTTATTTTCATGTGCTTCTGAAAATGCTGGAATGAGTGAGGCGTCAAAGATAGCAAGAATAACAGATATTTGAACAACCGTGAATGCAATTTGCCAATAACCCAGCCAATTATTATAATTATCTAAATATATACTTAGCAATATCACTTGTAGCGTCCAAACGAGAGGAACTAAAGCCTGACCAATAGCATATTTATAACCAAATTTAAGCATATCTTTAAATTGTTCCCCATCAAAATCTACACGGAAAATTGTTGTACCTGAAAATCCGAAGGTTTTTTTAAAGATCCACCAACTAGCTAAAAACAAAACGACATTAGTAGCAAAATTTGCTAGACTTGAACCAATGGCCCCTCCTAAAGCCATACCGATACTAGGATTTTGAGAGCCAATCCAAATAAATAGAGGAACGAGGAATATCTGAAAGAGAACTACTAATGGTGCCAAAACAGCAACTCCAACGCCAGCAACATCGCTTCTTTGAAGACTATTTAAAATATTAACAAATACCATGAAGAAACCTAACCACTGAAATAAACTATACCATATAAAGACATATGTTAAATGAGCGTATACTGTGTCTGGAAATCCGATTGCCCCAATAAATCCAACAAGGACAATCTGAAATGCACCAGTTAATACTTGAAACCAGAGAAAACACTGAGCTGAAGATATAGCCTTTTCAGGGGATTTAATTCGTTGAGCTGCAAATTCTCTTGTCATCCACACACTAGTTCCAAAATCAGCTAAAATCCATAGTGCCCCGAAAAAACTTACCGCAAAGGAGTAAAAACCCTGTCCACTAGGAGATGGAAAAATAACTGCTGGGAATAGCCATAAAAAGAAAAATGCTGCGGGTAAAATTAATATTAAAAGCACAAAAAATAGTGTCCAAAAACCTCCTACTTGGCGATGCAATCCAACAGCATTCCACCCTCTTAAATATTCTGGTAAAGTTGCTTCAATTTCTTCGAAAGAGAATTTTTCTTCATCTTTTTTCAATTCTTTTATTATTTTTTCCTCATCTAAAGCTTTTTGATCATCTTCTTCTCTTAATTCTTCTATTTTTTGTTCTGCTTTTTTCTTAGCTTCAATCTCTTCTTCGGTCTCAAGAGCCACTATATCTCTCAAAGGATGTTTTTGGGAATATTTAAAAGCATATAAAAAGAAAATAAACGAACTAATAGCTAATACTCCAAATATTAAGGCATAAATCAAGGTGTCACGCATTTTCGGGATGGGGCTAGAAGGCCAATATCTATAGCTTGGAATAAGCTCATCTTTGATAAACATAAAGCAAGAATAGAAAAAATAACCCATATATGGCCAGCTTTCAGTTATTTCTTGACGATTTAACTCAGCATCAAACCATATAGTAAATACTAGAATATTTCCTCCAGTTTTAAGATCTTTATAGAACAAGAAAATATCTTCAGAATCCTCTGATGATTCATCTTTTAAAATAATTGAAGTGTCTTTTGCATCTTCAATAAAAAAATCAGATTTTTTAAGAATAGAGAAATTATAAACCTCTGGCATTGCATTCCATGGTATATTTTCTGTTAAAACTGGAACTTCATCAGTTGGTTTGCAAATCCCATAACCTAAAGAATTGTCTCCGTTAAATGTGGATAATTCTTCGTCTTTTGTAATATTAAGGTTCTTTAAATCAATACCTTTAGTGTTATCATCTATCAAGAAAATGATTGAATTATCCTCAGATGCCTTAATATATTGATTTAAATAATTTATTGTAGAACTTCGTAGATCTACATTAGAAACAATAACAATATCGTATTTTGCTAGAGTATCTGACTTAACATCTTCAGCCTTTATAGGATCAATTGATAAACCTTTATCCAAGCTTAATTTCTTGTACAAAACTTCGTTATAACCATCATTAGAATGGATAAAAACGATATTTAATTCGATTTCTTTATAATCAGAGTTTTGGTCTATGATGTATTGCCATCCTATCCCACCAATAATGATTCCAAGTATAGCAATAATAGAAATATAGCATATAAGAAATCCCCTTCTATTAGATTTCTCCTTTGAGCCACTTTCTCTTTCATTTTTGGTTTTTTCAGACATTTTTATAATGGCAATTAACTTTTAAATTAGTTTAACTTTTATCTCAATACATTAATACTTTTAATAACATTTTTAAGAGAGAATAAAGATATCAAATTTGTATGAAACGAAATTTATCAATTAACTTACCCAATTTATTAGATTAAATATGTCAAAAAAGACATCTAACAAACCTAAACTAAATGATGTACCAGAAAGCTTTCAGAGATATTTAGATGAGATCTATACAATCTCAAAGAAGAGCCACGCAGGATGGGTATCAAATAAAGAGATCGCAGAAAAAATGAATGTAGAACCCGCTAGTGTGACGGGGATGTTAAAAAGATTAAGAGATAATGGTTATATTACATGGGAGCCTAGGAAAAGGATAAGATTAACCGAAATAGGAAAAACTATAGCAATGCATCTGAGTGATATACATAAAACACTTCGGCAATTTTTTGAAGATGTATTAAAAATTGACGATGATGAAGTTGTAGAAAATCTATCTTGTGAAATAGAACATCATATTTCCTCTGATGTAAAGGAATCTTTAGAGAACTTTATTTCAAATTATTTAAAGAAGCAAGAATTATAATCTTATAGGCTAAGTAAAATTTATTGGCTTAAAAAAATAATAAATTGAAAAAAAAATGTCTAAAGAATTGAAAGAAAAAATTGAATTGGTTCATGGATATTTCAAAGACTTTACAAATTATATTGAATTAAATGATTTCAGATCATTTCTCTTATTTACTCTTACTAGTCAAATACCATCTAATATCTTAGCGCAGCTTGGAATGGGTGGATCTAAGGATATCATAAATTTACCTTATGATCCTTTTGTGAAAATTTATTATCAAAAAATTAATTTACTTTCATCAGGGTCATTAGTTATCTATGTAAAAATTGATCCTTTAACAGATGAATTTCTTTTAGAAAAAGACAATCCAATTTTTAAAGATTACTTAAATCCTAATGAGATAAGCCTAGCCTTCCGGGGAAAAGAAAAATTTTTATTCCCTAAAGTAAGTGATTGCAGTTCAATTGACTTGGAAGAAAATTTTAAACTAAATGTAAAAGTTGACGATTTATTTCATTCCCTAGAGAGCTTTCTTGCAATAACAGAGCCCAATATATTATTTGTAATTGATGGAGAACAAACATCTAAACATGATTTAATATTCGCTTTTAATATAATGCCGGAAATACCTGGTAAATTGAATAAAAACATTTTAAAGGTCGATATTTATTTAGATTCTGAGCATAAAACAAAAGGGATGAACTATTTAAAAAGAGAAGAAGATTACTCCCTCACATTTTTAAAGGATATTAAAGAAATAAGTCATGCTGAACTTTATAAATCAGCTTTTTCTCTAATAATACATATTAAATCTTTAAAAAAACCTCTTTAGTTATTTCCAAACAGTAATATTTTACCTTTTTTTTATTTCAAAATTAAAACTAAATTTTAAAATTAAAAATTATAAGATTAATCCATTAATACAACATATTCGTCAGACATTAAGTAATTAACATAATTAAAGACTTAATATCTTTAATTTATAAAACATCCGACAAAATATATTAAATAATTACTAATTTAAATTTTAATTTACGATTTGATTCGTATGAAAATTATAACGATTAACTTACCTGAGAAATATTTAGCAGCAATTCAAATTTTAAATGATCTTGGAATTTATCCTTCGAGAAGTGAAGCTATCCGAATCGCTTTACGAGACTTTTTATCGGATGAATTAAAAATGTATCAAGAATTAGATAAAGATAATTTTAAAATGCTCATTAGAAGCAATCCCTATAAGCGAATTTAAGTGGAAATTATTGCAATTTTTTTTTTTTTCTTTCTTTAAATCCCCATTGATTTTATTTTTTAGAACTTAGTCTAAATAAATTTAACATTTGAAATATTATACCATTTAAACATAGAGTTAGGATTTCTATAAGACTATGACAATAGCAATGAACAATAACATTTTAAAAATAGATTTGGATTCTGAAAAATTTGTTGAAGAGGCTTTAGATGATGAAATTTTTGAAAAATATCTCGGAGGACGTGGTTTAGGCGTTAAAATTCTATGTGATTCTTTATCCAAAGGGACTAATGCGTTATCAAAAGAAAATCCATTAATTTTTTCTATTGGCCCAGTTACTGGCAGTGCAGTTCCGACTAGTGGACGATTCTCACTAGTTACAAAATCACCTTTAACTAATACAATATTTCACTCTAATTCAGGAGGTTTCTGGGGGCCTTACTTTAAAAGAACTGGATATGATTGTTTGCTTATAACAGGGAAATTATCCGATGTTGGTTATATTGTAATAAATGATTATGATAACATTGAGATTAAAAGTGCTGAAGATCTCTGGGGCCTGAGGACAACCGAAACAGTAGAAAAGATTCAAAGTTTAGAAGGCAAAATAAGTCAAGTATTATGTATTGGTCCCGCTGGGGAGAATCTGGTTAAAATTTCAGCAATTATGAATCAAGCCCACAGAGCTTTTGGGAGAGGCGGTGTTGGGGCGGTTATGGGGTCAAAAAACCTTAAGGCTATTGTTATAAAGCCTGGTAAAAAAGATTTTCCAATTAATGATAAAGACCATCTTAAAAAACTAAGAATTGTAGCCATAGATAAAATTAGGGTCGTTCCTGTGACCTCCCAAGGGCTTGCCTTATTTGGTACTGCTGCTCTCGTTAAGGTTATAAATCAATTTGGAATGTTTCCCGTTAAAAACTTTCAATCAGCTTATACTGATTCTGAAAAAATTGACTCTATCAGCGGCGAACGATTAAGAAAAGAGTTTTTGGAGAAAAATGAAGGATGTTATAATTGCATTATCCGATGTGGAAGATTCACAAATACAGGAGAAAAGAGTGGTAAAGGTCCAGAATATGAATCGTTATGGTCTTTAGGTCCTTCGACAGGAACTTTTGATCTGAAAATAATAACGCATGCTAATTACTTATGTAATGACTTGGGTTTAGATACTATCTCTACTGGGAGTACGATTGCATGTGCAATGGAATTACAGCAAAAGGGGTTGATTAAAGATAATAATTTGAAATTTGGTAATAAAGATAAATTATATGAGATTATCGAAAGCATAGCATTAAAAAAAGGAATTGGAACTGAATTAGCTGAAGGTTCATTAAAATTTTCTCAAAAATATAATGCTGAATCTTATGCAATGCAGGTTAAAGGAATGGAATTACCTGCATACGACCCAAGAGGAGCATTCGGACACGCCTTAAACTATGCTGTAAGTTCAAGAGGTGCTTGTCATTTAACGGGATTTTTAGTCGCTTTAGAAATTCTTGGTTCACCTAAAAAAATTGATAGATTCTCTGTTCGAGGTAAGTCAGATTTGTTATTTCTAAAGCAAAATCAAAGCGCAGTAGAAGATTCTCTTATTGTTTGTAAATTCGTTGGCTATGCATTAGGATTTGAATTTCAAGCGCGATTCTTAAGCACAATATCAGATAAAAAAATCTCAATAACTGATCTAATAACTATAGGAGAAAGGATTTATAATTTAGAGAGACTTTTTAATGTTAGAGAAGGATTTTCAAGAAAAGATGATACTTTACCGAAAAGATTTTTAGAAACGCCCCTGAATGAAGGCCCTTCTAAAAATAGAGTCGTACCTCTTGAAGATTTATTGAATGAGTATTATAATGTTAGGCATTGGGATGAAAATGGTATTCCTACAGATGAATTATTAGAAAAATTATCCCTTAAAAGATTAATTTAGAATAAGTTTAAAATAAAAATGTGAATAAATATGATAGATCCAGAAACGTATAAGCAATTCAAAATCACAGGTAAAGTTCTAACAGATCATAAGTATAACACCTCTCACTCAGGCAATATATCAATGAGAAGTGGAGGTAAAATTCTTATAAAACGGAGGGGGGCTATGTTAGGTTTTTTAGAGCTTGAAGATATAATTGAAACTGACCTTTATGAGGCAGATTCAGGAATAATGTTGTCGAGTACTGAAACAGATGTCCATCGTCAAATTTATTTGAATACAGATGCTATGGCCGTCATTCATGCTCATAATCCTTTCTGTGTAATTTTATCATTAATCGAAGATGAAATTACATGTTTAGATGCTGAAGGTATTTATGGGTATAGAAAAATTCCAATAATCGAATTAGAAAATCCCGCAGGACCTAAAGATGCCGCACAGGAAGTCCCAAAAGTATTAAAAAATTATCCTATAGTGGTAGTTAGAGCTCATGGGGTTTTTGCAAAAGGTAATACTTTATATGACGCCCTACAAAATGTAACAGGGGCTGAACAATCGGCTATGTTGCGATATTATACCTTACTCACTGGAAAGCCCTTAAAAAGAGACTATTCGAAAGAAAAATTTTTTTCCGAATGGTGAGTAAATTATTGTTATTATTTTTCCTTTCTTTTGTGAATACTATCAAATATTAAAATCATGGCTATTAGAATGGATATCGGAGCAGTAATATATGTCCATATTATTAATGTGTTCAATAATTCTGAAACCCCGTAATAACCCTCTAAATTTAAAGGTCGTAATAACAATCCGAGACCTAAAAATACAGCACCAGCACTAATTTCAAAAGCTCTTCTCCGATTTTCTCCCGTTGTTTTTATCGATAAAAATAAATAAAGAATAGGTAGAAAAGAAAAATTAATAGCTATCAATATAAGTAAAATATATTGAAGTGTACCAACTTCTTTAAACTGTGTCGGTGTAATGAAGAAAAAGATTATAATGTTAATAAAGGAGATTATTGAAACATAATAACGCTTATAATATTTTAACTTGTGTAGCAGGTTCTCTAAATATAATACTTTTATAAAAATTGCTATATATACGAGAATTATCGCAATCCCTTCTAATAAAAGTCCCAACGATTCTTCGATTACTACAAATCGAAAGAATAATGTTATGATATTTGCGACACAAATAAGTAAAAGAAAAAGAAGCCAAGTAGTCAGATTAAGGACATTTAATTCTTTCCGTTCTTCTTCAGAATATTTTTTGATATATAACTTAAAAAAAATGTACAAAATAATATAGATATTAAGAGAAATATTAATAATCCATAAACTTAAATTTAAAAGTAGTATTTGAGGTTCAATTTGAATTATAGTTCCATTAAACATGATTCAATCAAATAATTTTCTAATAAATCTTTATACTCTATATTTAGTATATCTTATATTTAAGATTTTTTTTTAATATCTAAAAAAACTCCTAAATTCATAAATAATAAGGATAATATCATTAATTAATCAGAATTTAGATTAAATGTTATTACAATTTAAGTTTGAATTATGAAAATTGCTAGATATTACAGTAATGATGATGTAAGGCTAGATGAAATGCCCAAACCTAAAGTAGGCCTTGGAGAATTCTTAGTAAATGTTAAAAAATCGGGTATTTGTGGTTCCGACATACTTGAATATTATAGATTCGCCAAAATGAAGAAGTTAGGCGTTGATAGCCTCGTGCTCGGTCATGAGATCGCTGGAGATGTTGTTGAAATTGGCGAAGGTGTAACAGAAGTTAAAATTGGAGACAGAGTTTTCGTATCGCACCATGTCCCTTGTTTTAAATGTCCGTTCTGTCTACAAGGGCATCACACAGCATGTCATTTACTTCACAATACAAATTATGATCCTGGTGGATTTGCTGAATATGTAAGAATTCCAAAAATTAATCTCGATAAAAAAGGTGTATACATTTTGGATGATAATGTATCTTATGAAGAAGGCGCTTTAATAGAACCCCTGGGGTGTGTATGTCGCGCTCAAAGATTAGCAAATATCAAAAAAGGACAAACAATATTGATTTTAGGAAGTGGCGTTTCAGGAATTTTACACCTTAAGTTAGCAAAAGCAAAAGGAGTAGAAAAAGTAATAACCACAGATATTAGCGAATATCGCTTAAAGCAAGCTAAAAAATTTGGGGCTGATATAGTTATTCATGCAACAAAAGATGATCTTCTTGCTGAATTAAAGAAGCTCAATGACGATAGAACGCCCGATTGTATTATTGTATGTACTGGGGCCTTATCCGCTGCAGAGCAAGCTTTAGGTTGTGTGGGGCCTGGAACTACAGTTATATTTTTTGCTGTACCTAAACCGGGAATAAATCTTGAAATTCCTATTAATGAATATTGGAGAAACGAAGTAAAAATTATGACTTCATATGGAGCAGCTCCTCAAGATTTAGATGAAGCATATGAATGGATAAAAGCTAAAAAAGTTGAAGTAGAAGATATTATTTCTCATCGCTTTCCTCTAAGTAAAGTAGGAGAAGCTTTTAAAGTTGTATGCGAAGCTGATGAATCTATGAAGGTTATTTTAGAACCAGATAAAGAATAGAGGTATTACAGCAAGTTATTTTAAATATTTACTCCGTTCAATGTGTTTATTTATTATCCAATATTCCCATAACGAATAAATTTCTTTAAGGAACCCCTTTATTTTTTTTTTAGGAAAAAATAAATCCAATTTAAGCAAATCATTAATTATTATCTTATTATCTTCAAAAGACTTTAACGATGTTATCGCTTGATCAACAATGGATTGATTATTTTCAATTTTTTCTCTCATGTATGAAAATGGCGTTGTGTCAGGATTTTTAACTACATAAGAATGGCTTGATGTTAAAATGGAAGCGCGTTTAAGAAAAATTGACTCCGCATGATCGATGTCTTTTAAATATTGAGGAATAGAACATTGATAAAAGCCATACCACGGGCCAAAACCATCAACACCTGGCGCAGGCTGATCAAACCCAAGACAACTAATATGCAAAATTTTTTCAGAAGGAAGAAAAAATCCAGTGTGACCAATGGAATGACCTGGAAAATGAATTGTTTCCACTTCAAATTCTTCAAATTTTAAAATTTCTCCTGGTTCAAACGGATTGACAGCTTTACAAGGATTATAGCGATTATATTTTGCAAATTGTTCCACGACTGAAAATTCCATTGCTTGATTAAATCCAAAAGTTTCATAAAAGTTCTTTAAATCAAGAAGCAGTCCAGCCTCTTGTCTCGGGGCGTAAATCCTCGCCCCAATCTGCTCCCAACCATACACATGCGAAGAATGGTCTAGATGTCCATGCGTAAATACATAATCCGATACAGATCCAAACTCCTCCTTTATTGCTCTCGATAATTCTGGTTCTATATTTGCATCAAGTACAATGAGATTTGAGTTTCTACCTTCTTTTGGTAAAATTAAAAGTCCATCGCACGTAGAAAAATTACCTGGAGACTTGATTTGATGTAATAATAAAATATCATCTTTTACTTGAGAAAATCGGAGATTATCAATCTCATGAAAAGTCATTGATTTAGAAAAAAATAGAACAAGAAATAAATTTTGCCTTTCAATCTATTAATGCCTTTTTGCCTTAAAGTTTAAATTCCTAAATACCCATCTTAATTTTAGTAAAGTTGGAAATACATTCTAATAAAAGAGATCAGAAATTATGAGAGGTAAAACACAACGAAAGATATTTTCTTTTTGTATAATAATTCTATTCTCTCTATCTTTAATTAATTCATTATTAATTGATAAAAATGATATAAAATTTGATGGTAATTCAGAACAAATAGAACTATGCGCTGTAACTGGAAATTATACTATGGATGATAGTGCTAGCTATTCTTGGATTGATATCTCCAGTGGAACTGAATTATTCTTAGCTGATAATGGTTATACTCAAACTGATTTGCCATATAATTTTACATATTATGATGTTGGTTATATAACAATATATATTAGCTCAAACGGATACCTTAGTTTCATAGACACTACTCCTGGTGATACTTCTGGAACAATACCAAGAAAAAATCCTGTAAAGTTTAGATATTCCGTTGCTCCTTACTGGACGGATTTAGATCCTAGCATAGGTGCCGGACACATCTATATAGCTAATTATACTTCCACGACTTGGATTATATCTTGGGTTGATGTAAATATCACCGCAGGTGGAATCGCAGGAAGTTTTCAAGTAATCTTGAAACAGAATGGAGATATAATTTTTAATTATGATTATTTAGCTAATGTAGGATCTTATACATGTGGTTTAAACTATGGTGTTGATGATACAATTTATAATATATATACAGGATTAACATCTGCTACTGATAATCTCGCGATTCAGTTTACTCAACAACCTAATGGTGGTAATGGAGGGGGTGGCGGGGGTGGTGGCCTTCCTCCTGACCCAGATGATGATGGAGCGGCCGCCATTATTGCAGGATCAGTTGTTACATTCATTATTATTGGAGCTGTAGCTGGAATTTCTGGATTTTATTATCATAAGGATCCAGAAAAATTTAGAACAAATATGAAAAAAGCAAGAGAAAAACTTATTGAAAAAGGTGGAGTTTTCAAGGAAAAAATGAAATCGGGGGGTAGTAAATTAAAAAAAAAACTCGTTGCTGGAGGAGCCGTAATCAAAGAGAAAGCCGGTAATACCAAGAATAAGCTTAAAGAAAAAATAAATAAAGAAACACTCCAAGATTTCGGTAGAAAACTAAGGGATAAAGATAGAACAAAGGATAAATTAGTAGCATCTAAAGGAAAGCCTAAAGATTCCGGTAAAAAACTTGGAGATAAAAAAGAATGATATCTTAAATAGAATTAAAAAGAAATTGAAAAAAAAATAATAAAAAAAACTATAATCCTTTGGGGCCATTCTGATATATTTCATATGCCTCATCAACAGAAGCATCATCATGGACAATAGATCTTACTGCCTTAATCATGCCAATCGGCCTATCTGATTGAAAAATGTTCCTTCCCATATCTACACCTACTGCTCCCTTATCGATAGCATTTCTTGCCATTTGTAATGCATCTCTTTCGGGTAGCTTCTTCCCTCCGGCAATAACTATCGGAACTGGACAAATACTAGTTACATTCTCAAAATTCTCACAATAATAGGTCTTTACAAAGGTTGATCCTAACTCAGCCGCCATTCTACTCGCCATACCTAAGTATCTATAATCTCTAACCATTTCTCTCCCTACGGCAGTAACCGCTAAGGTTGGTATCCCGTATTCTTGACCCCAATTCACTAGTTTGGATAAATTCATTAAACTTCCCTTTTCAAACTCTCCTCCTACGAAAATTGAGCATGTAATTGCAGAAACATTTAACCTAATAGCTTCTTCTATGGTTACATTAATATCTTCATTTGATAACTCTTTTAGCATACTCGCACCAGCAGAAACTCTTAATACAATTGGTACATCAAGCTCAGCTGGGACACAATTCCTTAGCATTCCACGGGTGAGCATCAAAGCGTCAGCATATTCAAATAACGGTTTTAAGGTCTTAAAATCTTTTAATTGACCTGGAACATTCCCAAAATATCCGTGATCTATTGCTTTAATGGCGAATATCTATCTGATAATCTCTAACATCACACATCGACCAGATTTCGGTTTAATTATTCTTGATAATCGGTTTTCCATTCCCCAATCCATATTAAATTCACTCTTTATCTATTTTGTTATGATTCTATTTGATTTTCTTATATAATTAATGATTCTTAATTTAAATTTTCTATATTAATAAACTATGAAAAGGATTAAAAAACGAATTCAAATAGAATTAAAGTAAATTGAGAAATTCTTCGACTTTATTTTTAATTTTACCCACAAGCTTAGGCTTGTTTCTCTGTCGAATAAAATCTTTAATAAGCGTTAACCGATAATGGTTTATTTTAGGAATCATCAACTCAATTGCCAATCTCTCGATTAAATCATCCTCATAAATTTCTTTCACATTTTCTAAAATAATTACAACATGTTCAGCCGCTCTAATAAACTTGGCAACATCTTGCTGAAGGATTATAAATTGTTCATCTTCATCAATAATATCAAGAGCCTTCTTAATTATTGATTCTTCAAATTTTAATTTATCAACCCAAGGAGTTTGTAATATATTTTGTTGGGAATCCATTAATAGAGCTTTTTTTTCTTTCAATTTTATTTTATTGTAGTTTGTTTCTTCGAGAAATTCTAAACTACTTGTATCTTGATAGATCTCAGGGAGCATATTATTACTTACTTTGTTTATAAGTTCTGGAGAAAACTCATATTCACAATTGACATCTCTTATGATGTAAGCAGGATATTTAAATACTTTGGCGTGAATTATGCTAAATAACCCATATAAACCAAACATTTTTATGAAAGCTCTTAAATTTAATCTGCCAGATCCTGCCTCCTCTTTTTCTTCTACTGGCCTGCACATCATTAAATCGATTTTCTCGTATCCTCTAACTATACCTTTAGTGTCAACAAATACAAGAAATTGATGCTCAAGGCAGACCGCTCCAGGTGGAACTTGGATTTTAAAGGTTCCAAATTTCTTCTGAGAAAAGATTGCAGTTGGCACATTAATATTTTTTACTATTTGGCAAACTGGACAAGCCACTTCGAGCTGTTTATATTCTACCATCCCAAATCAAAATAAATTCAAAAATCTAATTCTAATTCTTAATTATATTTACATCAATTCTACATTAAAAAGATATCTTTATTGAAAATTAAACCTTTTCTAATATAAATATACATGAATATCATATTCATAATAAATAAGAAATTATAATTGAGGGATTGATTATAATCCATGCGTTTAGGGATAACCCCTATAAGAGTAGAATCCATTACTGATGTTTTTGATCAAGGAAAAGGTTTGGCGGGCTTTCTAAATTTCCGATATTCAGACATGGTTATTGACGCTGTAGAAAGAGGATATGAACATATTGAAATAACAATGGATCTTTTTCAAGTATTACCAATACCAGTGGATGACGCTGAGATAACAAGATTAAAAAATATCAAAAAAGAATATGACATAACATATTCTGCCCATTTTCCTATATGGAGCATCGAACTCTCTTCTCCTAATAAGTTTATAAGAGAGGCAAGCGTTCAAAGTTTGGTGAGTGCGTTTAATACTTTTAAATTTCTTGAATCAGATATTGATGTATACATAATTCATCCTACAGGGGCACTAACAGCTGAATTAATGAACCTTGACGTACCCGAGAAATATAAGAATGTGCTTATTAGCCTATTTGCTAATTTTGCTATTCAGGGTATTAAATCCTTAATTAAAGCAACAAAAATTGACATATCCAAGATAGCAATTGAAAATATTGAATTTCCTTTTGAAGGAACTTTGGATATAATTAAAAAATTAAAAGGTTCAAAATTGTGTATAGATACTGCACATTTTTTAGGTGGATATTCTGGAAATGTGGATTTAGTAGATATAGCAGAGAAATATTTAGATATTACAAGTGAGATTCATTTACAAGACTTTAACGCTGGTGGGGGTGCTGATCACGCCGCATTAGGTACAGGAAAATTTCCCTTTGAATTTTTAAAAATTGTTCAAGAATTTGATTTTAAAGGACCAATAAATTTTGAATTAACTTTTGCGCAAGCAAAACAATCTTTAGGTTTTATTAAGAAACATTTACCAGAAATAAAATTACCAACAATAAAATAATAACCTATATTAGTATAGAATTAAGATTTAAATGATTATATTTTAAATTTATATATTCTCTAAAATAATAATATAATATTATATAATAAAAAAAAGGAAAATTATCATGTTGTTCTTACAAGAAGATTTTTTCTTTACAATTACGTTTTTAGTATTAATGGGTCTTCTCATCTTGATTTTTTATCTAATCACAACAAGTCAGACTGATATGCTCGAACAGAAACTTTTACTTGAGGGTAAAGAGGGAAAGACGTCAAGTATATTTGGAATAATCGCAGTAGTTATTGGCGTAATTGGCTTTTTAATTTTTGGTATTTTCTTTTCTGATGTTTTCTTTTTTGGTGTGTTCTTTTTTGGTGCTTTAGCAATAACTTTTGGTGTTTTAGGAAGAAAAAAAGATTATAAAAAAGGAATGTCTACCTTTGGATTGGTACTTGGAGTATTTGATATAGTATGGTTTTTCTTATATATTTTCATTATTCCACTTATTCCTATTACAACCTAAATTTTAATGAAAATATTAATCAGTAATGTTATTGTTCTTTTAAATTACAACTACAATTTGGACATTTCTTTCACGCAATTTTTTAATCATCTTTATTGTTAAATTTCGTTTAACCAAGGCACAATTCGTTTAAGAGACTCCTCTATATTTTCCTGAAAAATAAGATGGGATGCTCCTTCTATTATCTCTATTCTTTTTTTCTTACATGTAAGCCTTTCATAAAGCTCCGTCATATATTCGACTGAAAATAGAATATCTTCATCTCCATTGATAATCATTATAGGCACAGATATTTCCTCAATAGGTCTTGCCATAGGTGATTTCATCTGGGTTCTTATAGATGTTGAAGTGTATTTATCAGAGATTATTGGATCATTAAGGACTATAGGTACCCTTTCTAAGATTCTTTCTGTTTTAGCCAACTTCTTAAAATCTAAGTATAAATACACTTCAACA
>Ga0209977_10000326_pt1 | contig 18655 bp, 18 predicted proteins | sample SumtaG_2_FD_183113 | JGI IMG/M metagenome (GOLD analysis project Ga0209977, IMG submission 183113) | Deep subsurface microbial communities from Indian Ocean to uncover new lineages of life (NeLLi) - Sumatra_00607 metaG (SPAdes) (version 2) | ecosystem: Environmental > Aquatic > Marine > Oceanic...
TGAATTTCTCAAGCCATGCTCGGGGACAAAGAGATACATCTGTTGTGGTTACAAGATCTTAAATGTAGGCGTTAACTGCCCAATGAACTGTAGTTACTGCTTTCTTCAATCATATGTTAATCAGCCATCATTGCGAATCTTCAGTAACTTAAAGGATAATCTTAATGTTATAGGTGATATTATTGATGGCTCCCCTGATAGGATATTCAGGATTGGGACCGGAGAGTTTACAGATAGCCTCTCCCTTGATTATCTTACGGGATGGACTGATTTCCTACTACCTTTTTTTTCCCACAGGGAGAACTGTATCCTAGAGTTAAAGACAAAGACCTCTTTTATCAAAAGTCTTATTGGAAGTAAGTATAGAAAGGGGATAGTTGTTGCATGGTCTTTAAATACCTCTCGTATTATAGACAATGAAGAGGAAAAGACAGCAAGTCTAAAAGAGAGGATAGTTTCTGCACAGGAATGCCAAAAAGCAGGGTTTGTGTTGGCCTTTCATTTTGATCCCCTGATAAATTATTCAGGGTGGGAAGATGAATACGAAGAGATCATCCAACTTTTAGAAAGATATATTGATCCAGAGGCTATTATCTGGATAAGCATTGGTTCTTTTAGGTATGTGCCAGATCTTAAATGGGCCATTAAGAGACGATTTCCGGGTATAAATATCTTTAATAGTGAGTTTGTTACTGGCTTAGATGGTAAACTTAGATATTTCAAGCCCATCAGGGTGGAGATGTATGCTAAGTTATCAGAAAGATTAAGAAAATGGCATGATGATTTGGGAATATATCTCTGTATGGAAAGTGATGATGTATGGAGACAATCTCTAGGGTGGTCTCCAAAAAATTCTTCTAACCTTTCCGGCTACCTTGACAACAGGGTTAGGATGTTAATGCCCAATTGAAAAGCGCCTAAAGCCCGCCCTGGAGCGACGTACCTAAATCAGACTGATAAGTTTATAAGGTGCTATATATTTAAAATCAACAGATTAAGATCATATGACAGGTCTGGGCCAGGGTTAAAAGTGCCTAAAGTGAGCTAGCTATGGATAGCATGGCTAATGATCCTTTTGCTTGTAGATTAACTTATAAACTTTATGTACTTTAGGCACTTTAGTTCACTTAAATCATTGTTATCTATTTCTTAATATGTTAGAGGCTGATTGGTTTTTAAAACTTCAATACTATAATGTCATTCATTAATTTTACTCTAATTACTGTACATTTTACCGCCGCCCTTAAATGCCCCACCCGGGAGGGTGAGGATGGAGGCGGAAATTGAATTATTTCCTTTTTCAAGCCCTGTCCGGAAGGGCGGGGTCTTTGACTTTATTAAAAACATGGTATATTCTTAATATTAGGTAAGTTATGTAATAGACTTAATATATAGCATTAATATTTATTATACTAAAAGTTTAAAAAGGAGGAGCCATGGGAATAAAAAAAGTAGGTGTTGTTGGGGCAGGGACCATGGGTAATGGCATTGCTCAGATAGTGGCCCAGGTCGGCTGTGATGTTGTAATGAGGGACATAGAAATGAGATTTGTTGAAGGAGGTATGAAAAACATAGATAGGTTTCTTTCAAAAAGCGTAGAAAAAGGAAAGATGGATGCTAAGGAAAAAGACACCATTATTGGCCGCATAAAAGGTACTATAGATATGGCTGACCTCAAGGATGTTGACTTTGTTGTAGAGGCAGTTATTGAAGATTTAGATCTAAAAAAGAGTGTCTTCAAGGAGTTAGATGAATTATGTAAACCTGATGTTATTTTAGCTACTAATACATCATCGATGTCAATTACAGAGATAGCAGCAAGTACTACAAGACCTGATAAAGTTTGTGGTATGCATTTTTTTAATCCTGTTCCTTTAATGAAGCTCGTGGAAATAATTAGAGGCTATTCAACAAGTGACGAGACTATAAAAACTACTACAGAATTGGCACAGAAAATGGGGAAGGCAACTGTAGAGGTAAAAAAGGACTCACCCGGTTTTATAGTTAATAGAATAATGATTCCACATATGATTGAGGCTATAAAGATTGTTGAAGAAGGTATTGCATCTATTGAGGATGTTGACAAGGCAATAAAAAATGGTCTTAATTACCCAATGGGTCCATTTGAATTAATGGATTTGACTGGAATTGATATAGCATACTTTGTGACTCAATACTTCTTTAATGAGTTGAATAAAGAGAATAAATGGGTTGCACCAAATTTATTAAAAACAATGGTAAGGGCAGGAAAGTTTGGCAAAAAAACTGGTGGTGGATGGTATAAATAGAAGATAACAAATAAAATTATAACAACGGGAGACTTTTAATAAAGTCTCCCGTTGTTATAAGAAATAATAAAAAACTATTTTTTATTTTTATGACGCATAGATTTCAATAACTTTCTATACTTATGTTTTCTTATTTTTTTTCTTCTTTTTTTTACTACACTGCTCATAAAAGTGAGAACCTCCAAAAAATTAAAATATTTATAATAATGTGAAATAAAGAAATAAAATCAAATATTTTTAGTTAAGTTTACATAATATATATTATCAGACATTATATATTTAAAAATTTCCATCCCTCGTTCTTATTTTTTTTCCTTATAGAGATTTTTATCAGCCGCTGCAATCAAATCATTAATTTTCATTTCCTTTGAATATGTTGCAAAGCCTACACTTGCTGTCACTAAACCACTTTTTTCAAATCCTCTTTTGAGCCTTTCACTTGTATTTAGAGCGATCTTTTCATCTGCCTCAACCAGAATAATTACAAACTCATCCCCTCCATATCTAAAAGCTGTATCTACATTCTCCCTGATGTTTGAAAGAATTATCTTTCCACTCTTAATCAGGACCTTATCACCTGCAAGATGACCATATTTATCGTTATAGTCTTTGAATTTGTCAAGATCCAAAAGGATTAGGGATAAAGGATGTTCCTGGCGCTTCGCCCTATCTGCCTCTTTATTTAGTTTATTATAAAAATGTCGCTGATTAAAAAGACCAGTGAGATTGTCAGTTATTGATAACCTGGCAAGTTCATCTTTAATATGTCTCTCTATTAAAATTCTCTTTATCTTGGCCTCCAACTCATCAATCTTAAAGGGCTTAATGATAAAATCATTTGCACCAGCATTAACAACATCAATATAAGTATAATTTTTTTCATAACCAGTCATGGCAATTATACTTATATCAGGGTTTTCTTCCTTGATCATCTTTATTAGTTCAATACCACTAAGCTCTGGCATATTTATATCAGTAATTAAAAAGGTATATTTTCCTTTTTTAATTTCCTGGAAGGCATTTTTTCCACTGCTTTCTGAATCAGCATTAAACCCTAAACCTGACAGTAATTCTGTTATAACTTTTCCTACTTCTATCTCATCATCAACAATCAAGAGATTTTCTTGATAATATTCTTGTTCCATATTAGGATAACCTAATATACTTTCTAATTATATTTGTCAACTAACTCTCCAAGTAATGAATTCTGAAAACCTTTAACAATCTTTACCCTAACCAATTGCCCTTTGATATTTTTTCTTCCAGAAAAATTGACAACCTTATATCCCAATGTTCTTCCAGTAAACTGATTGTCTCCTTTTTTGCAAAGGCCCTCTACCAAAATTTCTTGAATTGTTCCTTCAAATAGCTTGTTTTTTGATAATGTTATCTCTCTTTGTCTTTCCTGCAATATAGAGAGGCGCCTTTGTTTTTCTTTTTCCCCTATTTTTCCTGGCAACTGTAATGCCTTAGTTCCTGGCCTTTCAGAATATTTAAAGGAGAACAGATTATCAAACTTTATTTTCTCTATTAATTGTAGGCTATCTTCAAAATCTTTTTCTGTCTCTCCTGGAAAACCAACAATCAAATCGCTTGTAATCTTTATATCAGGCCTTGTTTTTTTTATACGCTCTAATAAAGAAATATATTTATCTCTTGTGTATCCTCTATTCATAAGCTTCAGTATATTATCAGAGCCTGATTGGACTGGCAGGTGGATGTGTGGACAAAGGCTCTTTAATTCTCCAAAAGAACCTATTAATTCATTGGATAGATCCTTTGGGTGAGAAGTTGTGAAGCGAAGCCTTTTTAAGCCTGCTATCCTATCCAACTCCTTAAGTAAACCAGGAAATGTTGGCAAGGCCTTGTTTTTGATATTGTAGGAGTTTACATTTTGCCCTATAAGGGTAATCTCCTGTACCCCTTGACTCACCAAACATTTAGCCTTATTAATGATATCTTTTTCTGGTATACTTGTCTCCCTGCCCCTAACAAAAGGGACAATGCAATAAGAACAAAAATTATCACATCCCTCCATAATTTTTAAAAAACTTGTAACCCTTCCTCTATAGTACCCATTATACTTAGCAAATGAGGCTAGTTCCAAAGTTAAATCGAGGGAGGAAGTCCTTCCCCTTCCTTTCTTGATCTGAGATAGAAAATCATATATGTGGTAAATATTTCTCGGACCTAAAACTAAATCAATATAGGGAAAGCGTTTTAAAAGGTTTGTTCCTTTTTCTTGGGCTACACATCCAATGATGCCAGAAATCATATCCGGTTTCTTTCTCTTTAAAGAAGCCAAGCGACCGACAAGGGTTAATGCCTTTTGTTCAGCCTTATCTCTGACTGCACAGGTATTAATCAATATAATATGAGCATCATTGATGTTATCTGTTTGCTTATAACCTTTATCTAGAAGGATCTGGCTGATGGAGTCAGAATCATCCATATTCATCTGGCAACCAAAGGTTTTAATATGAAATAATTGGTTCAAGTGGCTACCTCCGGGCCTACCCGAGAGAAAAGTTTATCCTATCAATAAGATTTCTCTTTGCTAACATGGATACTCCCCTCTTCTTTTAAGTATTTTATAAGTGAAAAGATATCTTCTTTACATCCTGGAGCAATAGAGATTTCGACCTCACCATTTGCTGAATTAATGGTTCTCATAGAAGCCATCCCATCATAGGATTCTATTATCCATTGTAAATAACATATTTCCTTCCTATCGATAGATAAAAAATACTTACTGGTTTGTTTTATTGTAAGAGGATTCACCCCATTTTAGCTTTGTCCTTAAAATATCAAAATAGCCTTGATCAGGGGATTTAATTAGTTTCAGCTTTTTCTCTGACTTGGAGATAATAATCCTGTCGTTGTCCATGAGATCGAAACCTACCTGGCCATCAAAGGTGAGTGTTACTTCCTCGCTGTTTTCTCCCATCTTAATTTCTATCACTGATATATCGGGCAGAATAATAGGCCTGTGTGTCAATGTAAATGGGCATATTGGAGTCAATATCAAGGCCTCTAAATTTGGGTGAAGTATTGGACCTCCAGCAGAGAGGTTATAAGCTGTTGAGCCTGTAGGAGAAGATATTATCAGCCCATCTGCCCTAAAGGTAGTTAGAAAACAACCATCAATAGATACCCTAAGATCAATAATTCTGGCCAATGTACCTTTATTAATAACTACGTCATTTAAGACTGAAAAACTACATTTTTCTTCATTATCTCTTAATATGCTGGTCTGCAACATGAGTCTGTCTTCAATAGTTATCTCTCCAGTGATAAACTTTTCTAGATCCTTATAAAGTCTTTTTAATGGAACCTCTGTTAAAAAACCTAATCCACCAAGATTGATACCTAAAATAGGTAGACCATATCGCCTAACCTTCCTGGCAGCTCCCAGCAATGTTCCATCTCCACCCAATACAACAACCCAGTCAACTGTCTCCGGTATACTTGTCTCCTCCTCAAGACACTGGTTTAAGAAAGAAGTGGATCCCATTTCTTCTGTGTACACGGCTATTCCCTTTTCCATAAACCAATCTTTTAATCGTTGGCACTCCCTTTTTGCAGGCTCAAAATCGTGTTTAAAGATTATCCCTACTGATTTAGGTATTTCTGTCATTTTTCACTAACCCAGTTACCTCGCCAATTACAGTCCATTCATCAACCAAATCCGAAGTCGTATCAACCAGAAGATGTAAAATATTTAGAGAGGGATATAAGCTTTTCAAGTCCTCCAGATCAACTGGCTGGAATTTTTTTTTATTATTTAGATAGGCCTGAACGGTTAAGGCATTTGACTCATAATTTTCCTTGGTTCTCTGCGATATCCTTTTAAAGGAAACATGCTGGGGGCATTGTGTTTGTTGAATAACAAAAATTTTTTTATATCTTGCAGCCACCTCAGCAGCCCTCCTTCTGAGATCTTGGGTAATAAAGGTTGCATCCAGAATGATTCCTTCACCTTTGTCTGCAAGCTCATCTGCAAGGGAAAACATTTCATCGTAAACAAGTTCCCTTTTTTTCATATTGGATGCAACTTTCTCATCAAATATGTCCTCATTTTTTAATACTTCAAGTCTTATCAGGTCTGTCCTTATTATCTTATAGCCTTTAATTTTTGCTATAACCTCTGTGGTTTCCGTTTTGTAGGAGGCAGGAAGTCCACATGCTATAAGTACTGTTTCAGGTTGCAGTTCCTTTTTCATAAAATCTACAAAAGGTTCCTTCATAATTACCTTATTCTATATAGGAGCTGGCAAGTTGGAAATATTTTCTTGATGTTTCTATAGTTTCCTCTTTCTTTTCCATCCCTATATTCGCATCATCGAGTTGGAAACTGTTTACCTTCCCCCTCACAATTGCCCGATAGATCTTATAAAAATAAAGCAAGGAATTCACATCGTGCTCATTTGCTATTTCCTTATAAAAATCCCAAAGTCTTTTAGAAAGGGTATTTCCCCCATGATATTCCAAATCCATAAGTAGGAAAGCAATGTCAGCTATAATATCAGTATACCTAAATCTGTTGTTAAATTCAATACAATCAAATATTGGAAGATTCTCTGTAAGGCAAACATGCTCCATATGAAGATCCCCGTGGCAGTCCCTTATCTTTTCACTGTTTATCCTGCTCATGAAAAGGACCACGTTCGAATTGTAAAAATTTTCAGTCCATCTTTTGAGGATGTCAAAGTCTCTTTTTTGAATTGTTGTTCCAATATATTTCTGGACCTGATTAAAATTTTCATCGGTATTAATCTTGAATATCTCTGGCTTGCCAAATTTATTAATATCCGAGGAATTGCGGGCATTTCGATGGAATCTTGCAAGAACTTTGGCAATCTTTTTTAAATGCTCGCCCTTTAATTCTCCTCGAAAAAACACTGATTTCATAAGCATTTCATCAGGGAGTCTTTTCATTTTAACTGCATATTCTACAATCCTTCCCTCCCCTATTCCCATTCTGTAATTTTTGCCATCATAGATTATTGGTAATACACCTATATATATATTTTTTGATAATCGCCTATTAAGTATAATCTCTTGATGACAGTAATAGTGTCTTTTTTTTAGGGTTGAAAAGTCTAAGAATCCAAAATTTACCGGTTTTTTTATCTTATATACAAACTTATCTGTAAGAAAAACTATAGAGATGTGAGTCTGAATAAGTGAGACCATCTCTGTTTTATCTGGAAGAAATTTGGGATCCAAAAGATCATCGATCATGGAAGACATTTTTTAACCTGTAAACAAAAATTAACTTTAATCCGGTTTGAATAACCCATGTGAAAATCCAGAAATGATACTTAAAAAATTTACTATCGTTTTGAGCATACTAAAGGGCTGTTAAAGATGGGTCAAGGATAAAATTGGTAAACTATGTTGACTTTATTATTGATCTAATCTAATTGTTTGAAGGAGTTATTGGAGAACTTGAGATGTTTAAAAGGATAACTGAGGCAGCCAATTTAATAAGGGAGAGAATAAAAAAGCAACCTCTCATTGGCATGATTACAGGTACCGGTCTTGGAAACCTGACTGATATGATGGAAATTGATATAAATATTCCTTATGAGCAGATTCCTCATTTCCCAAAATCAACAGTTGCAAGCCATGCAGGTATTCTTGTCTCTGGCATTATGGCAGAAAAGTCTATTCTTGCCATGCAGGGAAGATTTCATATCTACGAGGGATATACTGTTAATGAGATCACATTTCCAGTCCGGGTCATGGCAAACTTAGGAGTGAAGTACCTTTTTGTCTCAAGTGCAGCAGGTGGCCTAAATCCTCTTTTTAAACCAGGGGAATTGATGCTTGTTACAGATCATATAAATCTAACTGGAGATAATCCCCTTATCGGAAAAAATATTGATGAATTTGGACCGAGGTTTCCTGATATGACCTCTGCCTACAATAAGGATCTTATAGCCTTATCCATGGGAAAGGCAATAGAAGAAATGATTACTTTAAATCAGGGTGTCTATGTAGGTATAACTGGACCAAGTCTTGAAACACCTGCTGAGACAAGATTTTTGAGGTTTATAGGTGCTGATGCAGTGGGGATGTCAACTGTTAATGAGGTCATAGCCGCTGTTCATTGCGGGTTAAAGGTATTGGCAATTGTAGCTATTACTAACATTAATATTCCTGATCGCATGACAGCCACATCAATTGAAGAGGTGATTGCTAATGCCAAAAAAGCATCTCCATTGTTAGTCAAATTACTCACTGTAATCATCAAAGACTTAGAAAAATGACTGGGGCAGATATCTTGGTTCATAATGGTACTATTCTAACTATGGATAGTCAGAATAAAATTATTTCTAATGGTATTTTGGCCATATCAGGGAATAAAATAAGTTATATAGGAAAAGATGAAAAAGGTTCAATAAAGGCAAAAAAAAAGCTTGATACCCAAGGAGGTCTAATATTACCTGGTCTTATCAATAGCCATACCCATGCGGCTATGTCGCTTTTCAGGGGTTTAGCCGATGATCTTCCTCTTATGGAGTGGTTAAACAATTATATTTTTCCTGTGGAGGGGAAGATGGATGCTGATTTTGTTAGGGTCGGAACTCTTCTTGCATGTGCGGAGATGATAATGTCTGGAACTACAACATTCTGCGACATGTATCTCTTTGAGGAAGAGGTAGCAAGGGCTGCTAAGGAAGCTGGGATGAGAAGTGTGGTTGGAGAAGTTATCTACGATTTTCCCTCACCAAATTACGGAATATTAGAAAAAGGATTTATTTATACAGAGGCATTAATTGAAAGATGGAAAAAAGATCCTCTGGTGAATATAGCAGTTGAACCACATTCTTTGTTCACCTGCGGAAAGGAGCTTTTAATTAAAGCAAATGATCTGGCCCTTAGAAGAGATGTTCCTCTGATTCTTCACCTGTCAGAAACAAAAGAAGAGGTAGAAGAGATAGAAAAAAGATTTGGAAAAAGACCTGTTCAACACTTAAAGGACCTTGGTCTTTTGGGTTCTCATCTCATTGTAGATCACTGTGTCCATATCAACAAATCCGAAATAAAGTTACTTGCAGAAAATGACGTCTGTGTAGTTCATAATCCGGAAAGCAATATGAAACTTGCCTCGGGCATAGCGCCTATTCCCGAAATGATAGCAAAAGGTATAACAGTGGGTCTGGGTACTGATGGATGTGCTTCCAATAACAACCTTGATCTTTTTGGTGAGATGGACATTGCTGCAAAGCTACATAAGGTAAATAATCTCGATCCCACTGTAATGGATGCCCAAACTCTTATAAAGATGGCAACTATAGATGGCGCCAAGGTCCTTGGGCTTGAGACAATTACCGGATCATTAGAGGTGGGAAAGAGTGCTGATCTGATAGTGATCGACACAAATAAACCACATCTTATTCCAATGTATAACCCTTATTCGCATCTTGTCTATGCTGCTAGTGGCCATGATGTAAAACATTCGATTATAGATGGGCGAATCGTTATGGAGGATAGAAGACTTCTTACCTTAGATGTTGAAGAAATTATAGAGCGATCAAAAGAAAAGTCTAAAAAAGTAAAAGAATGGGTGAAAATAAGTTAGATGCTTCTCCCCAATTGGCCTCCGGCCCGTAGGACCTACGCCGCGGAGGGAGTATTGGCCCGCCCTCCCCGTCCCGAGACCGGTACGGGATCGGGAGGCGCGAATTATCTGGAGTATACTGCTATTGCCGTAATATTGTGGAAGTGACGTCCGCTAAACTCCGGCCATGTGAATCAGGTCTGGGCCAGGGAATCATGGAATGCTGGAGTGATGGGTTCAATTGAATGACTATTGAATATTGACTATTAACAATTGTGAATTTACAACATCAATATTAAATTTTTATTACCCAATACTTCACTACCCCATTATTCTATTATTCCATATGAAAAAGACTTATGATTTCAATAATATGCATAGAAAATATCTCAAGTATCTTATAGCTATAGGATTAATAATATCTGTATTGATTCTTGCTCCTAAATCATGGGCAAAGACATATCTAATTGCCGAGAATATGTCCTCATCCCTTAATGTTAATGTAATTTATAAGATCAGTATTCCCCCTGGAATAACAAAATTAAGTATAAAAAGTGTCCGATTCCCCAATAAAAGCAATCCAGCCTCAATGCAGAAGATCATCGATTCCAAATTCATTGCATCTGTAAGACCAACAAACACGCAGGAATTAAATGATCGGTGGGGAAACCATATTATTGTCCAATCTTGGTCTCCACCGCCCTCCTATCTATCAGTCATTGCTAAATATAGGATTACACTTGACAGATACTTGGAAAAATTTCAAGGAGAGTTCCCCTACCCTATCAAATCACTCCCCAATAAGGCCAGAATTTACTTACAACCAAGCGGTTTAATTCAATCAAATAGTGATAGAATCCGGTTTTTAGCTAAAAAATTACTGATTCGGGCAAAAAATCAGGTTCAGGCTGTTAGACTGGTGCTCAATTTTGTTGTAGATCATATTCGTTATAGGGTAGATCCTCCTAAATATGATGCCCTGTATACACTTAAAAGTAGTATAGGCAATTGTCAGAATTATGCCCATCTTTCAGCTGCTATACTTAGGAACGGTGGGGTTCCGGCCAGAATAGTCACAGGCATAACAGCTAAAAAAGGATGGGAGGCGAAGACAAGAACTACTTCTTGGAATGTAAAACTTGGCCAGGGTAGGCATGCGTGGCTTGAGGTGTATTATCCAAATTTTGGATGGGTTGGGTATGATCCCCAGCAAACGCTTAACTTTATCTCCACTAGACATATTGCAATCGAGGTGGGTCCTGATACCTATTCTGCCTCAGCAGATGGGGCTATTGTATGGACTTCAATAGGAAACATAAAACCATCTGTAGAAGAAAAGATTAATATACACTTTGAAAGAGATAAAAATATTTTTTCCACAATTGGGGAGCAACCTTCTCCTAGAAATAATCTCTTTTCTTCACCCTTTAGGATGGCTGCTTTAAAACCAGGTCCTTTGCTTGAAAAACCTGAAAAACCAACCATGCCAAGTTATACATTAGAAGAGGTAAAACAATTTTCTATGTATTCAAAGAGAACCTTTGGTAATCTTAATTTTCCTCGCTTAATTAATATCTTTGCCAGGGATTATTACGATGAAGGAGATGCAAAGACCTTGTGCAGGAGTTTTGTCTCAGAAACTGCTGAATACGCTACATCTAAACGGAAATATACTCAAAAAGTAAAAATTCCTTACCCATTAAAACTCTATGATATAAGCTTAGCCTTGCATAAGTTTGGTGGGCGAAAGGGATTCATATGGTTGACAGTAATGAAAGATGAACACAACAAGCCCAATAAAAGAATAGCCAAAAGCAATATGATCCACATTTCAAGAATAGGTTTTTTCAATGGTTATCAATGGATACCATTCTCATTCACCGATGAAATCGTACTCCCAGGCAGCTATTGGATTAGCTTAGAGTATTCTGGTGATGCCATTTTCAATTGGTTCTATCTTTTAGGTAATCCCTATGAGGGACCTGATGATACAAGATCATGTGCAAGAGAAAAAAATACGTGGAATACACTGCAGAACTATGACTTTAATTTTAGGGTGAGGGGTTATGAATTGAGGAGGTAAATCTTCCTAATTCATTTTCATCGCCTTTTCCAACTCCTTTATTTCCTGAACTATTTGACTCCTTTCCTTTTCATTTAGATTTTCTTCTTCTAATCTTTTCTTTAGGCCCAAAAGTTTCATCTCAGACCGATAATCTATACATGTATATTCCATAGCTATAAACCCATTGGTCAAGATCGTCTTCTTATACTCCACCTGACAAATGCATAGGACTGAGAAATGGCAACAGGTGCAAGCCAGATGAAGGCTATGAAACCATATTTTTCTAAAGATATTGCCAGGTTTACTATGTAGATTATTGGTTACATAATCATTGTAAGGAAACCAACAATCAATAATGTTGCTATCTCAAATTCAGGATGTCTTTCAATAAGATACCTATTTTCAAAATCTCTAAAGATCGGTATAAAAAGCAGAGCGATATGGATCATTGCGGTGGCACCAAGGAAGCCTAAAAAGCCTACCTTAGCTACTCTTATAAGATTATCACTGAAATCTCCTTCCATTTGATTACAGCAAAAACCTTCAATAGATTTTCATAATAATAATTTCAAAATCATAAAACCGCAATCCGAAATCCGCAATCCCATACATTATCTCAGGCTAAGAAATGATGGTATTCCTTTTATCTCCTTCGCTGTGATAACTCCCTTGATTATTGCCTTTATAAGCATCTCTTCAGCGATTAATCCCACTGTGTGGTGATCAATATCGATCTGGCCAGATGCAAGTGTAAATACAATATCACCATCATATATAGTTTGTCCGGGGCTAATAGCCTTTGTCAGACCATTGCTAGCTATCTTAGCCACGGCTGAGGCACTTTGTTTGTTTAGTTTTGCATTGGTAACAATTACACCAATTGTAGTATTCTGAAACACTGAAATAGGCCGCTGAACTCCTTTTTTCATTAGTCCTAATGTATCCGCAAATTCCATACTTTTTTTATCCTTCCTCGCTCCAGCCAAAATCTTTCCACTAGTTGGATCTTTTACATCGCCAAAGGCATTTACAACTACCAAAGCCCCTACAATTAAACCATTATCAAGTGCATTCGCTGCAATACCTACACCACCCTTCATTGCCTGTTCAATCCCATAAAACTTGCCGACCGTTGCCCCAGTACCTGCCCCAATAGAGCCTTCGGCAACCTTTCCATCAGTTGCCTGCTGACATGCAAGATAGCCCATATTTTTGTCCGGCCTTATTCTTGCTGAACCTACTCTCAGATCGAAAATCGCAGCAGTTGGGACAATAGGAATTCGGGCTACTCCTACATCAAATCCACTATCCCTCTCTTCAAGGTAACTCATGACACCTGAAGCAGCATCTAGCCCGTAGGCGCTACCACCGGTAATACAGATTGCATGAACCTCTGATACGATATGAGATGTGCTCAGTGCATCAATCTGTCTTGTGCTTGTGGCAAATCCACTAATATCAATTCCACCAGTCATGCCAGATGGAGTAAGTATAACTGTAACACCTGTTAACCCCTCAAAATCTGATGCATGACCAACAGAGACTCCTTTGATATCTATGATACTAACAGTCATGATTATTCCAATTTGTATATATTGTTATCTTTCGTAGCACTTTAGCTCTTTGAAAGTAACTGGTCAGAAGGTGGTAATGTAATGAGCCCTTTTCTTCAGTTCCAAGGCTCCCGACCTGGTCTTTTCAGCGACTTACCTACGAGGGAGTCTTACCCCCTCCGCATTGCCCACCAATGATGGTCCTGCGGTTTCCCCCATAGATAAGTCGCGAAAAGACAGCGGCCTCCCACCAGTCACTTCAGAAAAGGCTCATTACCTTTTGTCAGGAGTGAAGATTTGGCCTCAAGAAAAGGTCATGAATACTAAATTTTCAAAGAGCTAAAGTGTTACTATCTTTCTAAGTGATCCCTATGGGGCCATTTTAACCTTTTTAATCCTCTCAGTTGAAAAGCGTAATCCTAATCACGGCTATTCCCTCTTTGTCTCACTATTTCGGAAAGGATAACTCCTGCTGCGACAGATACATTGATAGAAGTGAGGTAGCCTAATCTTGGTATGCTAACCAAATGATGGCATTGGTCTCTGACAACCCTACTTAATCCTTTACTCTCATTTCCCAATACCAGAACCAGATCCCTATTCCAGTCAAATTCATAGATATTTGTGTTGCTTTCCCCTGCAGCCCCTACTATCCAAAGATTCTCATCTGCTAATTGTTTGAGCGCTCTTGCTAAATTAGCCACTCTGGTTACAGGAAGATAGGCTGATCCACCTGCTGATCTTTTGTGAACAGCATCGGTTATGGAAGCAGATCTATCCTTTGGCAAAATAAGGCCTTGAACTCCAAAAAATTCAGCAGTTCTTATAAGAGACCCAAGATTCCCGGTGTCAGTAATGTGATCAGCGGCAATGAGAAGCCCTTTACTTTCATTAGCAATGGAAAATTCTACCAAATCATCTAAATGAAAATAACTGTATTTGCTTAAAATAGCTATTATACCCTGATGGGAGATGTCAGGTGATATTTTATCCAAATAAAGCCTATCTTTAAATCTGATCGGTATTTTTTTCTGAGTTGCTACATCCAGAATTTCTCGCAGCCGTTCAATTTTTTTCCCCTTGGCAATTAAAAGTTCAACTATTCCTTTACCTTGCCTGAGGTTTTCCTTAACTGCGTTTATACCAGATATGACCTGGTGCAAATTTCCAACCTTAATATTTATAGGTATTTTTTATAAGTGAAATATCTTTTGAATGAGGGGAAAACGTCTATTTTTATTGGCCCTCTGGGCAACAATAATTGCTTCTATTTCTTTCACCGCTTGCTTTAAATCATCATTAACAATAATGAAATCGTAATATCGACATCTTTGAATTTCTTCTACTGCCTTTTTTAGCCGTAAGTTTATATTTATTTTGTCATTCGTTGATCTCCTTTGCAGTCTTTCCTTAAGAATATCCATTGATGGAGGGAGAATGAATATTGATAGAGACTCAGGAAATCGCCTTTTTATCTCTTTAGCACCTTGAATATCAACATCCATCAAGAGGTCTTTACCTGAGGATACTTCCTTGTTTATACTTGAAACGGAAGTGCCATATAGTTGATCATACACAACTGCCCATTCTACAAATTCATGATCCTCGATCATTTTTTCAAAATCTACTCTGTCAACAAAGAAATAGTGTAGCCCGTTAACCTCCCCTTTTCTCTGCTTTCGAGTAGTATGAGAAATGGAATAACCAACTTCTCCCACATCTTTTTTTAAAATATTCTTTATTATTGTGGTCTTGCCGGTACCCGAAGGAGCAGTTATTACAAAAATTTGTCCTTTTTCTTTCATATTTTTTATTGTTAATTCTGTATCTAATCAAAAGTTTAAGGAAGGGCATGGGTATCTTTTATTATGCCCTTCGAATCCCGATAAGCGGGACCATGTCGTTTCTAAATGGTTTAGCGACTTGACCTTAGAGTTATATGATCCGTCTATATAAACCATTTAGAAACGACAATTAAGCTTACTATATTTAAGGGCATAAGCAAAAAAAGATACCCATGCCCTAAAGAACCAGCAATTTTAAATCCACAAGATTTTGTACAATCACTCAATCTTTAATTTTGCTCGAAATCTGGCTTATATCAAATCCTCCCCCCGTATTGTACCGTCTGGAGCAAATCTTTGTGCTATTGTCTCAGATTGAATAGCAGACAGAATCACATGATTGCTATCTGTTATAATTACTGATCGTGTTCTTCTGCCTTGAGTTGCGTCAATGAGCCTTTTATCATCCCTTGCCTCTTCGCGAAGTCTTCTAACTGGTGCCGAAGATGGTGAGATAATAGCTATAACCCTTCTTGATATAAGGAAATTTCCAAAGCCAATACTAAGTAAAGTTGGATCCATAACTCTTTTCTCCGCTTTTTAATAAACTAATAAAATCATTCCACATTCTGAATCTGTTCCCTCAATTTTTCTAGTTCAGCCTTAATTTCGACTGCGCGTTGGGAGACTAAGGAATCCATAGCCTTAGACCCCATTGTATTAACCTCTCTATTCATCTCCTGCAATAAAAAATCCAGTCTCCTTCCAATCACATCATCCTGATTCATGAAATTTCTAAACTGCTCTAAGTGACTTTCTATCCTAATAAGTTCTTCTGTAATATCAGACCTCTCTGCCATAAAAGCTACTTCTTGTATCAGTCGATCTTCATTTATTTCAATGGGTTTTATCAATTTATGAATCTTTTGTCTTAATTTATCTCTGTAGCCTTCAATTATTACTTTGGTCCTGCTACTTATCTCATCAATATATCTCTTGATCCTATTTAATCGTTTTAAGAAATCTTTCTCCAAAGCACTACCTTCATTTATTCTCATGGTTTCCAATGAGAGCAAGGCTTTATTAATAACATCCTCTAAATGAGGCCATACCTTTTCAAAATCAATACCATCTTGTTTGGTAATAATAATATCTTTCAACTGAGAAAAAAAGGATGTATCGAGAAGCTGCTTACCCCCGAGTTCCTCATTTAGATCATTGAAAATATTAATATATGCCTTTACCAATGGCCTGTTTAGTTCCAGCTTTAAACCCTTATCGCCATTATCTTTAATCTGGATGGAAATTTCAATCCTACCTCTTTTTAACCTAGAGGAAACAATAGACCTGACCTTTTCCTCAAATGGTTGTAAGCTCTGGGGAAGCCTTAGAACAATTTCTCGATACCGATAATTTCCTGACCGTATTTCTACAATAAATTCCAGGTTATCTTTTAGGGACTCGGCACTGCCATATGCCGTCATACTTTTAAGCATAATTATCCTCTATTAAATCTAGGACCAACTTTAGAATTACTATTGCTCCTCTTCTCTTAAGTGTTGCAAATAATTATTCCTTACCATATTAAAACAACTAATGGCTTCTTCATCTGCATAATCAGGATATGTCCATGCCAGAGGATTAAAGGTGCCAGCATGAAAGACAAGTGTGAGGTCTGCATATATTCCCTTTGTTAAATAAATTCTATGGATATAATTTTTACCAGTAGTAAGAACCAACCTTTCTAAAGATATATAGCCTGGATCAATGTTAATCTTCCTTTTTTTGTCAACAAGATGCTCATTTTCAATAGTATTGGTCATCAACTTTATATCTACAATAGAATCTGGCCTGATAAGCTTGGAAAAAGATATGAATCGTCTATAAAGAGGCCATCCCATCTCTTTTGCATAATATCGTGTTCTGTTAAAAACAAATTTTTTACTTACCCAGTCAGTAGGACCAAAACATCTTTCCATTTGTTTAATAACATTCTCTATCAATTCCTCTTCTCGAGAAAAGAGGCTGCTTATCATTTTTACCTTTTTTGCTTCCTGAGGGGTACTCACTGCTTGTTGCTGGTTATTTGTTTCTTGTTGCTTTTTCTGCTTACTGCTAAAGATGAGATGCAATCAACTCTTTAAGGTTATCGATCTTTACCGTTGATGTTCCTATCTCGCCAACCACTATACCTGCTGCAAGATTAGATAGATAGGCCGCAGATTTCATATCAAGCCCTCCAGCTATACCGAGCGTAAGGGCAGCAATGACTGTATCTCCAGCACCAGTCACGTCATATACTTTTCTTGCTATTGACTTTATATGTGTTACCCTACCCTCTTCCTCAAAGAGGGTCATACCATCCTTACCCCTGGTTATCAACAAGGCTTCACATTTTTTACTATTTAGCAGCTTTTTTCCAACCTTCTTTAGGTCTTCTTCATTAACAATTTCCAGGCCTGCTATTTCTCCTGCCTGATTATGATTGGGTGTGATTACAGTTACATCTTTATATAGTGGGAAGTTCTTAACGTTTGGATCTACTGTCACCGGAAAATTATAATCTGAGGTCGCACTTTTTAGTCCATCCATAAGCTGGCGGGAGATGACACCCTTACCATAATCGGAGATTATAAGGGCAGAGAGATTTCCCTTTTTTTCTTGAATAAAATTTAGAATATCTTTGGTAGTCTTTGGCTTTAAAGGAATTTTTTTCTCCCAGTCGTACCTGACAACCTGTTGGGCGTGAGCTATAATCCTTGTTTTAACGCTTGTAGGCCTATCATGTTCTATAGCAATGCCAGTAGTATCAACATCTAATTCGTTTAATTTTGAGATTATCTGTTCTCCTGTAGAGTCATCTCCCACAATCCCGCACATCATCACATTTCCACCTAAGGAAACAAGGTTATTAACAACATTGGCAGCACCACCTAACATAATTGTCTCACGTTCGACCTCAACTACAGGTACAGGGGCCTCCGGGGAGATTCTTGAAACATTTCCCCATATAAATCTATCTAACATAATATCGCCGACAACAAGGATCATTGATTTTCCGAAATTATCAATTCCCTTATTCAAATAATTCCTATCAATATTTTTCATATCCACTTTCCATTATTCTTTAATCATAACAAATTTATTTAGGATTACCGATTTAGAATTTCGAATTTTATTATGTTAGTTTTTAGCCTGTGCATTTGCTTGTGTAAATTCTCGGGATTATTTTACGGAGCTAAAGTAATGATTAAACCTATAACTATATATCCCGTATTGCCCGCCAGAACAGTACAAATGTGGTAGCCCCCAAAACCATGTTCGGTATCCACATGGCTAAGACAGGGTTTAATGTTCCCGTTTCCCCTAAACTATCTGCTGCTGATAGCAGAATA
>Ga0209977_10000328_pt1 | contig 18587 bp, 16 predicted proteins | sample SumtaG_2_FD_183113 | JGI IMG/M metagenome (GOLD analysis project Ga0209977, IMG submission 183113) | Deep subsurface microbial communities from Indian Ocean to uncover new lineages of life (NeLLi) - Sumatra_00607 metaG (SPAdes) (version 2) | ecosystem: Environmental > Aquatic > Marine > Oceanic...
CTACTCCTGATGAGACAGAAGATTGTCAAGTATGCTTTAAAGCTGATTTTGATAATTTAAGAACAATTTATATCAAGCGAAACAAAAATAAAGATAATGAAATGGATTTAGAAAAATTAATGTAATTTAATTCAAATTATACATCAAAAGCCCATTCTCCCTTCCGCATAATTGGTTCAGCATTTCCATCATCTAATATTCCGTCAACATCCATTTCCCCTGAACCAAACATACAATCAATATGAATAAGGCTATTATTACCACCTAGGGCTGCAAATTCTTCATCAGATAACTTTTCACCATCCTTAAAGCTAAATTTATAACCTCGACCTAAAGCAATATGATTTGAAGCATTTTCATCAATAAGAATATTATAAAAGAGTAATCCTGATTGTGAGATAGGTGAGCTGTGTGGAACAAGCGCAATTTCCCCCAAATAACTCGCACCTTCGTCTGTTTCAATTAAGTTACGTAGTAAATCTTCACCCTTTTTAGCAACAACTTCCACTATCTTTCCTTTAGAAAAAGTGAGTGTAAAATTCTCTACTAAGCTTCCACTATAGTAAAGTGGTTTTGTACCTTTTACAACACCTTCAGTTTTATCTTTATGAGGTATTGTAAATACTTCTTCTGTTGGAATATTTGCTGTAAAAGTGATACCATTTTGACTGGTCATAGAACCACTATGCCACATATGCCCTTTTGGTAAACCTATTGTTAAATTTGTCCCAGTTGCAGTAAATTTTAATGACATATATTCCTTTTGGTTAAGATAATTACTTCTAGAAGCAAGTTGATTTACATGATCTTGCCAAGCAGAAACAGGATCTTTATGTTTTATACGACAAATATCAAAGATTATATCCCACAATTTATCTTTTCGCTTATCTGGTGGGATATCGGGAAAAAATTTATCAACCCATCCATCTATAGGAGCAGTGATGACTGCCCAGTTCATTTTATTTTGTACAACTAAATCCATGATAGGTGCCATATGCTTAAAAAATGTCTGTTGCGAAACATTTATTAATTCAGGATCTTCATTAATGAGCAAATCAGGATTCTCTGCGTATATAACGAGTATAGCATCTCCAGATTTACCCATATCATGTACTAAATCGGTTCTCCATGAAGGAAACTCTTCAAATGAATCCTTAGGGGCATATTTATATCTTAATAGCTGTAATTGATAGTCAATCCACATGACATCCACAAATCTAGCACCTACTTTATAAGCTTTAGCTACAATCAATCTCACTAATGGGGCTAATTCAATAGGAGCATAAGTATCTGAGAATATAGGTGCCCCGATTAACAAACGCTGCCCAGGTTGTAAATTAAGCCCTACTTTAATGATTACATCGGCATATTTGTCCAAATTCTGTTCAAATTCTGAAGACATTGGATATTCATTTAAATTTTTGAATTTAATTAATATTATTGGATTATTATACTATTTAATAGTTATACAATTATCGAATTGATTTTAAAATATAGGAATTAAAAGCTTATACTTCATCTTTTTTTGTTATTTTAACTTCAAGTCCTGATTCTTAATCGTTGTATTTTTAGATATGTTTAATGTGATTTTTAGTCAATATTTTTATCTATTTTTTCATTAGATTAATTTATGTCGAAAACAGAAATCGTTAAATTTGACGACTATAGTGAGGGAGATTCGGCCTCTTGTAGTAAGACTATTACTGAAGCAGATGTAGTCTTATTTGCAGGCATTAGTGGAGATTTTAATCCTCTTCACGTGAATGAGCAATTTGCAAAAACCCAAATGTTTGGTACACGGGTAGTACATGGTGCTTTCAGTTCAGCATTAATTTCAGCAGTACTTGGTGTTCATTTATTTGGTCCAGGAGCCCTTTATGCATCACAAAAGGTAGTATTTAAAAAACCAGTATATATCGGAGATACATTAACTGCAGTTGCAACAATAACAAAGAAATACACTAAAGAAGGCAAAAGTGGAACACTACAATTTCTAGACGTAGAAACAAAAGTATTGAACCAAAAAGATGAAGTTGTTACAGACGGAGAAGCCCAAGTATTAGTTATGTAAAACTCTTTTTTTTTAAATTCTGATTTTTTTTTATTTCGCCCCTCTAATAGTTCCTTGAACATTTTCGAAAAATTTTTTGTATTTGCTTAATTTTTTTTAAATGGTATGAAATGTCTGAAAAAGTCGAAGATCGAATAAAAGAACTAGAAGAACGATTGGCTTCCACCAAGGTAAACAAAGCTACACAAAAAAGTATAAATTTCATTAAAGCACAATTAGCTAAACTCCGCGAAGACTTGATTCGTATCGCAAGTTCTAAGAAAGGTGGTGGTGGTGGCTTCGGTATTAAAAGAACAGGAGATGCCCAAGTGGCATTCATTGGATTTCCCTCAGTTGGGAAATCTTCTTTATTAAATTTGCTAACTGAAGGTAATACTCATTCTAAAGTTGCATCATATGATTTTACTACTGTTAAAGCCATACCCGGTATGATGAATATCGAAGAAGCAAAAATTCAGCTTATTGATTTACCTGGAATAATATTGGGTGCTGCAGCAGGTAAAGGGCGAGGAAAGGAAGTATTAGCAGCAGTACGCTCGGCAGAACTAGTGTTAGTTATAATATGTTTTCTTTCTGATGGAACGATTAATTTTTCTGATTTGAAAACTATTAGAATGGAGTTGAATAACGCAGGAATCCGGTTAAATACAAGACCACCTAAGATTGTAATTAAAGAGCGCACACGTGGAGGAATTCATTTTACTTACAAAGGTCACCAACTCATGGATGCTGATGAAGTTAAATCTCTAATGAATGAACTTAAAGTCCGGAACGCAGGGGTTTATTTCTCTGAACCAGATATTACACCCGATGAATTAATAGATTTCATATTTGGAAATCGTATCTACACAAGAGAATTTGTGGTAATTAATAAATCAGATTTAATGAAAGTAAAAATACAGAATAAAGTCATTACAGAGGCAATTGGTCATGATCATTGGGTTATGATCTCAGTTAAGAATCATAAAAAAATTAAGACGCTCCGTCATGAAATTTTCGAGGAATTGAATTTAATTAGAGTGTATTTAAAACCTCCAAGACAAGAAGCGGATTTGGATGAACCTATTATTCTTCATCATGGTGATACTATTGAAACACTCTGTCGTAAAATTCATAAACGATTCATAAGCGATTATCGTTACTCGTTAATATGGGGTAAATCTGCCAAACACCCCGGTCAAAAATTTGATAACTTAGATCACGTAATTGAGGATGGTGACATAATTTCAATTTATTTGAAGCGATAGTAGGAATTTTCTGGGCTTGTATATATATAACAATAACTCATTTTTCAGAATTTGAACAATTTTAAAATCAATTTTGCGGGAAAAACAAAACTGTAGGCACTAAATTCCCTTTAAGAGACAATCTCTCATTCTTTGCGAGATTTACTAGTTTAGATGCTAAATAATTTATTGATTGTTCGGCAGAATCAAGATTGAATAGTTTTCTATATTTAGAATCATCTGGATTTGGAACAATTATTTTTTTCCATTTCAAACCTAAAGCATTCGCTTGTAATTGTAACCCTGCCAATGCCATTCCTGCTTCAATCTCGGCCCAATACTTTAGATTCATAACTTTATGCATAAATCCAGCACAGGGTTTTTTTCGATCAATACATAATAGTATAGCATAATTGGAGAAATTAATGCCAAGTTCCTTTTCAATTTCGCCTTTAGAACTATCTGAAGTATAATATCGAAGAAAATGATCATAAGTTATCTTTTCATTCACACTAGTCCATCTATTTAACGCAGAATATCCAACAGGATTATATACATATGATCCTTTTGGTAGGTTAGCAAGGTCCTCTACAATAACTATTGGATAAACAGCATAACCAGCGCATCCGGAAGCATGAACTCTACCATAACCGTTTTTCTCTAAAGCATCTCTATTTCCATGAGTTGCATGGTCATTTTCTCCTTGACAAGCCCATAATAATTGAGAGATTTCATGTAAATTCGTATAATTTGGGGTTTTTTTATCTGTTTGATTAAAGATAGCAGTATCTAATGGTACTCCTTCATATTGATTTTTATAAATCAAGCGATCTTTGTAGCATGATGGAGTGTCGAGTAATACAGTACCTTCCTCAACTTCTTTTTGAATAGGTTTTGAGGTATCCTCTACTAATACTCGTCGATCTCGTTCTCGAACTGCTACTGAATAAAAAAAGACATGATTTTGATTGAGTTCAGTATTAATTAGTTTATTATATTTTTTCGGAGCTCTTGCACGTTGTGACACTCCAAGCCCCATGCTTTCCACTTTTAATGAGAGATATTGCCAAATAAGCCCTACATCGACTAATTCATTTAACGCAATTGATTCTTTCCAAATCAATTCCGGATAGAGCTCCATTGAATATTGAGTTTTTTCTTTACCTGTAATTAGCGTTAAATCTTCATCTTTATACGAATATATTCCACCCGAAGATTTTTCTCCATCGGGCAGTACTACAAATAAAGATTTTGAAGGTGCCGCTTGGTTGGTCGATTTACAAATATTTAGGATTTCCCCTTTCGATAAAGTTCGACCCTCCCCAGAGCAGTCTTTACGACTTGCTAAACATTCTTGTAAACTCATTTTTAATTCAATTTTTTATCTATTTAACTGTACTTAGACATTTATTTCAAATTAAATTTGTGATAAGTGATTTTCTAATAAAATTCCCATAAATATGGGAAAAGGTAAAATTTTTTATGTAATTTAGATGTTTAAAATAAGATTGAAATTTTATGAAATCGTTCTCAGTCATTAAAACCGAGAAATTATTAATTTAAATGAAAAGATATATGAAAGGAGGAATACTGTATGACTTGGCTTAATCTTGGAGAAATTGTAAATGTTAATGCATATAAATATCCAAACAAACTTGCTCTGAAAGATGCAAGGCGTCAATTAACATTTGAAGAATTGAATGAAAGAACTAATAAAATTGCCAATGGAATTCTTAAAAATGGGATAAAAAAGGGGGATAAGCTAGCTATATTATCTAATAATTCGATAGAGTTTATGGAAATTTATGTTGCAGCCGCTAAAGGAGGATTTATAATCGTTCCTTTAAATTTTCGATTACATCCGGATGATATTTCTTTTATAATTAATAACTCGGATGCAAAATGGTTATTCGTAGAATCCCGATTTCGTGAAGCAACGGAAAAAATATGGTTAAGAGCTAAAGAATTAGGATTTGAAAATGTTGAACGTGTACTAATTGCGGATGCACCAGCAGAAGGTTGGAAATTTTTTGAAGATATTGTAGAAATGGGAGAAACCTCTTATCCTTTAATCGAAATTAAGCCTGAAGATACGTGGATTATTCTATATACATCAGGTACAACTGGGAAACCTAAAGGTGTAATCCGTTCCCATCGTTCTTATATAGCATTTTTCTTAATTAATGAAGTTGAATTTTCATTTACCCCCCAAGATTATGGGATGATCCTGATGCCACTCTCTCATGTAAATTCTACATTCTACTCATTTGTCTTTACATATATAGGAGCACCAGTTTATATACATATCGAGTATAACTTTGATCCGGAGGAAATTTTAAAGATAATTGATCAAGAGAAAATAACTTTTACTTCTATGATACCTACTCATTATAATTTGATATTAAGTCTTCCGGAGGAAGTAAAACAAAAGTATGATCTTAGCTCTGTAACGTCATTATTGACTTCTTCCGCGCCTGCTACTAAGCAAATGAAATTAGATGTAATGAATCTCTTTATTAAAACAAAACTCTTTGAAGCTTATGGTTCAACAGAAGCAGGGCTTGTAACTCTCCTTAGACCTGAAGATCAAATGAATAAGTTAGGTTCAATTGGAAAAGAGTGTATTGGAACAGATTGTATAAAGCTTTTAGATGAAGATGGAAATCCAGTTCCTATAGGAGAAATTGGAGAACTGTATTCCCGTGGCCCACAAATGTTTGATGAATATTACAAATTACCAGAAAAAACTAAAGATTCTTTTAAAGGAGAATTTTTCAGTGCTGGTGATATGGGTAAAAAAGATGAAGATGGGTTTTATACGCTCGTAGATAGAAAAGCAAACATGCTTATCTCTGGTGGAGAACATGTTTATCCATCTGAAGTTGAAAAAGTTCTTGTTTCACATCCGTCGGTTATTGAATGCGCTGTAATCGGTTTACAAGATTACAAGTGGGGTGAAAGAGTCACAGCAGTTTGTATTTTAAATAAAGAAATAGTACCTTCCGATGAAATAACTAAAGAACTCCGTCAATATTGCGATGATAAGTTAGCAAGATTTAAAATCCCAAAAGATGTTTTATATATTAATTCAGATGAGATGCCTAGAACTGGTTCTGGAAAAGTTCTTCACCGATTATTAAGAGAACGATTTAATAAACAAATTAATAATGAATAGCAAATTATCAAAAAAAACAATTATAGAATAAATTAGGTTGTTAAAAAAATGTCTTTTAAAAATGCTTATATACCATATGGTCAGTATTGGAGTACACCTTTTAGTAGATGGCAAATGAGTTTTCAGAATCTGCATGCTATAAAATTTGCAGCAGATATAACAACTAGATTTTTAAATGAAAGAGAAATTTCTCCAAATGACTTTGATGAACTTATTTTAGGTATTACAATTCCGCAACTCTATTGTTTCTATGGAGGTCCTTGGTTAGCGAGTATGATCGGAGCTGAACATGTTACTGGACCTATGATCAGTCAAGCATGTGCTACAGGAACTAATACGATTTCGATTGCTGCTCAGAATATTGAGACTGGAATAAATAAAAATATTCTTGTAATAACCGCAGATCGATGTTCAAATGGACCTCATCTTGTGTATCCGAACCCTCAAGCACCAGGTAGCACGGTAGATGCAGAAAGCTGGGTATGGGACAATTTTGGAAGAGATCCTTTTGCTAAGAACTCAATGATTCAAACAGGTGAGAATGTAGCTAAAGAAGTGGGGATTACTAAAAAGGAACAAGATGAAGTCACTATGATGCGTTATAATCAATATCAGGATTCTTTAAAGGATAATAGAGCTTTCCAAAAGAGATATATGATAGACCCAATCGAGGTTAAAGATCGCTCTGGTCGAAAAGTACTTGCAATTGTAGAAGGTGATGAAGGTATATATCCAACAACTATGGAAGGATTATCGAAGCTTAGACCAGTACTTCCAGAAGGCACAGTTACTTATGGAACTCAAACACACCCAGGAGATGCTAATTGTGGTGTTATCGTCGCGTCAAAAGAAAAATCACATCAATTAAGGAAAAGAGATGATGTTGAGGTTAGAATTGTATCTTATGGGGAACATAAAACAAAGAAAGGATTTATGGCTATGGCAATAGTTCCAGCAGCAAAAAAAGCACTAGAAAAAGCAGGGATTTCTATAAAAGATATATCAGTTATTAAAATGCATAACCCATTTGCGGTCAACGATATATATTTCTGCAAGGAGATGGATATTGATTGGAAGGATATGAATAATTACGGAAGCTCACTTATATATGGTCATCCCCAAGCACCTACAATGATGAGGATTATAATAGAATTAATAGAAGAATTAGTAGAGAAGGGAGGAGGATTTGGTCTAGCTGACGGATGTGCTGCGGGAGATACAGGTGCGGCTCTAATATTAGAAGTATCAGTAGATTGAATTTACATCTCATTAATTATTTTTTTAAAATATAAAATACTCAATATGGAGGTTTGCTAAATGCTTAGAAAGAAAATAAATGCAACAAAAGAGTTAAACCAAATCATGTCTGATTATTATCACGAGTTAGACCATGCCTCCAAAAAGAATGAAAAAAAGATTGCCTGGTGTTCTAGTGTTGGTCCGGCAGAAATTTTAAGAAGTTTAGATTTTGAAGTTTATTTCCCAGAAAATCATAGTGCTATGCTAGGTTCTTCTAGAATGGCTACAGATTTAATTCCATACGCCAATGCAATAGGCTATTCACCTGAAATTTGTTCTTATCTTACTGCTGACATAGGTGCTTATTTAAAACAAGTAACACCATTATCTAAAGCTTATCCTGACATCAAAAGTGTGCCTAAACCTGATGTATTAGTTTTCAATACAAATCAATGTAGAGAGGTCCAAGATTGGTTTGGTTGGTTTGCTAATGAATTTAAAGTACCATTAGTGGGTATTTCTACTCCTAGGACAATAAATGAAGTTACAAATGAACTTATTACATTTATAGCACATCAGATGGATGAACTTACTCAACAATTAGAACAAATTTCAACAACCAAATTTGACATTAATAGACTTAAAGACGTTGTAACACTTTCACGTGAATGCTCTGAACTTTGGAAAGTGGTTTTAGATACAGCAGCTAGTATTCCATCACCTTTTACTTTCTTTGATGGAACTATTCACATGGGACCTGCTGTAGTTTTGAGGGGAACACAAGAAGCTGTGAATTATTATAAAATTTTATTACCAGAACTACAAGAAAGAATAGAAGACCATATTGGAGCTGTAGAAGATGAGTGTTTTAGAGTTTATTGGGAAGGAATGCCAATATGGGGAAGATTGAGACACTATTCTGAATTATTTGCTAGTCTTAAAACATGTGTAGTTGCGTCAACTTATTGTAATAGTTGGATTTTTTCGGCATTCGATGAAAAAGATCCCTTTAGAAGCATGGCAAAAGCATATATTGAGCTGTTTATCGTACGTTCAGATGAATATAAAGAAAAATACCTTAGAAAAATGATAGAATTTTTTAAAATAGATGGTATTATCTTTCATGATGCTAAAACATGTCCCCATAATACTAATACTCGTTATGGAATGCCTCAAAGGCTTGAAAAAGTTAAAGGAATCCCAACCTTAGTTTTAAATGGAGATTTAAACGATTTAAGATGCCTTTCTGATGATCAATCGAGGACTAGTATAGAAGCCTTTATTGAACAGCTGGAAGAGAGTTAAAGGATATTTAATTGTTGTAAAAACTAAAACATTTTTAAATAATTATTAATACGAAAATTTGAAAGAAAGAGCGAGAAAAAAATGGTAAATAAGATAAGAGCAATAGATATAAAAAATTATATTGGTAAAGAATTTCATACAAAATGGTATCATGTTACCCAAGAAGCTATAAACAAATTCGCAGATCTGACACAAGATCACCAATTTATTCACATTAATCCTGAAAGAGCAAAAAAATCACTTTATGGGGAAACAGTCGCTCACGGTTTTTTTGTTTTATCTATGCTTGGTTTCTTTACATTACAAGATGGAGAGAAAGATTCAATGCAATTTTATGTAACAGATGCAAAATCAATAATTAATTATGGATTTGATAAAATAAGGTTTATCTCTGCTGTTCCAGTTGGTTCTTATATTCGAGATGTTACTCACATTTCAAAAGTCGAATTAGTTAAAAGAGGAATGAAATTTACTTCACACCACATAATAGAAATAAAAGGTCAAGATAAGCCTGCTGTAGTTTGCGATTGGATTAATTTACTTATTTTATAGTTTAGTTGGAAACTATATTCTGTAATAAATTTTCAATTTTTGATTTTTCCAATGAGTCTGGTCTTAGAATATATGCTTTTTCTTTATTTTTTTCTTCAACTACTATCATTCCAGATGATTTTATTCTATTTTTAATATGATTTTTCTTATCTTTTATAGCTACATTCAATATCGAGGTCAACTGATTGTATTGTTTTTCACTAATTTCCTTTTTAGTATAATTTCCCCCATTGTAAACTCCACTTGAGCTAAATAAGGGTTTCACGGGTATAAATTCAATGAATCTATCTCTTATAATATATTGATTACCATTTCCATCAAGATAATTATAAATTTTCGGAGAAGAACTTAGAACCATTTTATTATCCTCCAACAAGAGGAGGAGAGATAACAATTTCGTCTCCATCTTTTAATTTGGTATCCATTTCTTCTAAAAACATATAATTTCTTCCATTCACCAGGATTACAACATGAGACTCTAAATTTCCCTGAGAATCTATAAAACTTTTCCTTATTTTCTTTCCATGGGTATTCATGAATTGATCGATTACTTCACCTAACGTTTCTACTTCCGTATAATCGATCTGTGTTAATCCCACATCAGTTGAAAATATAGTCATTAATTTTAGTACCACATTTGCCATTAAATCTTAATATTCTAATGGTATTAAAAATTTTATCCAATAGAATTATTAAGTTTAATCATAAGGTTAAATTTTAATTTTTCCTAGTCTAGAAGAAAAGTATTTTTTAGATTACTAGATAAGTTAAATACACTATTACAAAATTCTCATCGTAAGTGAAATTATGAATCCCAAAGATGAAATCATTCAACAATTAAAACAGATTATCAATGAAAATCAAGTTCTAACAGATTTAGTAGACCTGTATGTATATTCTTTTGAAAAAATATTTCTAAACCAACTTTACCCAAAACCTGATGTTGTGGTTAGAACTTCTTCTATAAAAGAAGAGAGAGATGTTTTAAAATTAGGTGAGAGGGAGAATGTTGTAGTAATTAAAAGAGGCCATGAGATTTTACCTCTTGATATCAATTCCTCTGATACAATTATCTTATTAGATAATGTGAATATTCCCTCTCTTGAAAGTTGTACTGAGGAAATAGGAGGAAAAGAAGTCTTTATTAAAGATTTTCATGAATTAATAAGAAGTGGACATGGAACTTATAGGAATTTTGCGTTAGCTGTTCAAAACTTACTATTTGGAAAAACACTAAGCAAATGCCAAAATTGTATCACTTGTACAGGGTATTGTACAGTGTCCCCTTCTTTTAATGGTATAGAAACATGGTCTTCAAAGGGAAGGATGTTAATAGCTAAAGGAATAACGAAAGGAGAATTAACTTTTTCAGAAAAAATTATTGATACATTATTCACATGTACAAAATGTGGACTTTGTTATGCTCAATGTTTTCAAGATTTAGAGTTTCATGAAGTAATACTTTATTTAAGACATCTTATAGCTGAAAAGAATTTAACTCCACAGATTTTTCATACAACAGCTAATAATATTTTTGAACATGGAGATCCTGCCGCAATACCCGTTAATCGGCGCTTATCACGAATAAAAAATATTACTAATTTGAATCTACCACAAAAAGCAAATATTCTTTGTTGGTTAGGGTGTACGGTAGCAACACGAACTCCAAAAACAGCCGAGGCTTTTATAAATATCTTAAACCGAGGTAACAATGAATTTACGATGTTAGGGAAAAATGAAGGGTGCTGTGGCTATGTATTAATATCATCTGGATTATGGGAAGAAGCCAAAAAAGTTGCAATAGAAACTATTGAAAGAATTGAAAAGACCGAAGCGAAACTTTTAGTTACTCCTTGTTCTGGCTGCTACTACACTTTTACACGGCTTTATCCTGAAATTCTTGATGTTAATTTACCATGTAAAATCCTCCATAGTTCTCAATTTCTTGAAAAAAAAATAAAAAACGAAAAAATTAAACTTAAGCCTTTAGATATTAATGTTACTTATCATGACCCCTGTTCACTGGGGAGGCATAGTAATATCTATGACCCTCCACGCAATGTATTAAAAGCAATTCCTAATCTTAATCTTATTGAGATGCCATTGAATAGAAATTGTGCCCGTTGTTGCGGAGGAGGGGGTGGGCTTTGGACATTTAATAATCAAGTAAGTTTAGAAACAACACAAACAAGATTAAAAGAAGATTTAATCCCATTAAATGTTAATATTTTAACAACAGCTTGTCCACAATGCCAGCTAAATTTTCGTTTTGCTGCTCGCACGAAAAATCTTATGTCTAATTCATTTAAGATCTATGACATAACAGAAATATTCGAAAAAGCTATGCAATTTGAATAAACTCCTATTACTTTGCCAAACCTCTAATTTTTGGTTGGCCTGGCCATGGCCATGAGATTCTATATTTAATATTGCAGTGAGGACAAGTAGCTTCTTTGACATTTGGCTGAACGGGAAAACGTTCAAGACAATTCAAACACCTACATTTAGTTTCTTGACTCAAACTGGGTCTCCTCTTTCTTTAAAATACAAAATTATATTAATGGTTTAGAAGGATTCAATAATAAGTATGATATAATTTTAATTATTAATTTATTGTTAAAAGGGGTCTATTATATTATTCTAAAGTAATTTACTACTTATTAGTTTACGTTGAAATATTTAAATCTAATGGATAATTTAAATAAAAAGTAAAACTTTTTAATTTTTCAACTGAATACTAGTATTAAAATTGCTTCTGCGTTAAATTCTGTTGCTTAAGTGGGTACATATTCCCATCACACCAAAAAGCCTAGTGATTCGTGAGGAAATAAAATCAAGAGTTAGAGGTGGAATATTATAGTTTGGAATAAAAAAATTGCTTATATTGATTTAAGTACAAGAGAAATAACAAAAAAACAGATCCCAAAATCAATTCGACAGCAATTTTTAGGTGGTAGAGGTATAAATATGTATCTTCTATACAATCACCTCGTACCTGGAATTGATCCTTTAAGCCCTGAAAATGTACTGCTTGTAGGTGCGGGATTACTTACGGGAATTCCCGCCCTTGGAAGTGGAAGATGTGATATAGCGGCAAAATCGCCTATTACTGGTGCAATTGGCGACTCAAATATTGGAGGTTTCTTTGCACCAGAAATGAGAATGGCTGGATTTGATCATCTTATAATAACAGGAAAAGCGGAGAAACCTAGTTATCTTTGGATACATGAGGGTGAAATAGAAATATTAGATGCTAGCCATCTTTGGGGAAAGGACACTTTTGAAACACAAACCTTAATTCGTTCTGATCATGGAGATGAAGAAATAAAATCTTTAGTTATTGGCCAAGCAGGTGAAAACCTTGTGCGATTTGCTAACGTTAGAACTGGCATGAAAAATTCTGCAGGACGTACCGGTATGGGATGTGTTATGGGTTCAAAGAATCTAAAGGCTATAGCTGCCCGTGGAACACTGGATATTGAATTTACCCATCCAGATCAATTGCTAACCTACTGTAAAGAAATGATCGATATGGTTATGAAAAATCGGTATTCAAGAGCAGCATCAAAGTGGGGTACTTTGATTATATATAGCACTACAAATACCACAGGATTAATTCGAACGAAAAACTTTCAATTAAACCAGCTAGAGCAGGGATGGGATATTGAACCTGAAGAAATGGATAAGTATACAATTGGTATGTCGGGTTGTTATGGATGCCCTGTCAGCTGTCGACATCGTTATACATTAAAAGAGGGATCTTTTGCCCCTATTTTTGCTGAAGGTCCAGAATACACTTCGCTTGGTGCATTTGGTACAATGGTAAATTGTAAGAAAATGGAAACAATTCTAGTAGCAAATCATCTCGTTAACAAGTATGGATTAGATACGTTAGAAACTGGAGGACTTATAGCTTGGGCAATGGAACTCTATGAAAAGGGTATAATTACCGAAAAAATGACAGACGGACTACGACTCGAATGGGGTAATGAAGAAGTTGTGTTTGAACTTATTAGAAAAATTTCTCAAAGGGAAGGATTTGGGAGCGTACTTGCTGATGGATTTAAAAATGCAATAGCAAAGATAGGAAATGAATCTGAATATTATGCTATTAAAGTAAAGGGAATGAGCAATTTACATTCAGATGAACGTCCAACTCCAAGTTTAGCTTTAGGTATCGCCACATCAACAAGAGGAGCTGATCATTTAAGAAGTCGACCAGCTATCGATCTTTATGGCTTACCAGAAGATTTCTTAGAAGAAATATATGGTGGTTCTATGTCATCAGATTATAGATCTTATAAAGGGAAAAGTCGCATGGTTTGGTGGCAAGAGCTTTTATACGCAGTTACAGATTCATTGGGGACATGTAAATTTCAGACGGTTTTTTTGGCAGTTCATGCTCCAAAATGGGAGGAATATTCAAAACTAATCTATTTAGTTTCTGGAATGCAATATTCGATCCCCCAACTTATGGATATAGGAGAGAGAATTTACACTATTGAAAGAATGTTTAATATTAGAGAGGGATTTTCAAGAAAGGATGATGCTCTACCCGAACGCTACTTTGAGGAAGCTACACCTATAGGACTTCCAAGAGTAAAAGGTCTAAAAATTGATAGAGAAAAATTTGAAAAAATGCTTGATGAGTATTATACCCTTCATGGGTGGGATAATAATGGGGTTCCTACAAATAAAATCCTTCAAAAACTTGGAATTGAACGAGAACCATCTCAAATTATTTAAAACGAGGTAAATAAAATGCAAAAAATATTATTTGTCGATCCAGAAAAATGTACTGGATGTAGACTCTGTGAGATTGCATGTTCTCTTCATCATGAAAAGGTTAGTAATCCCTCTCGAGCAAGAATTCATATTGTAAAATGGGAAAATGCTGGCTTATTTATACCCATGATTTGTCAACAATGCGAAACGCCTATTTGCGAAATTGTTTGTCCAATGGGTGCAATAAGTAGAGATGAAAAGACCGGTGCTATGCTTATCGATAAAGAATTATGTGTTGGATGTAAACTATGTGTAATGTTCTGTCCACTTGGGGGAGTAGGAATTGATAAGAATAGAAAAATTTTAAAGTGCGACCTTTGTGATGGCGATCCTTTATGTGTGAAATATTGTATTCCTGGTGCTCTTCAATTTATGGATGCAAATGCTATTAATATAAAAAAAAGAAGAATAGCAGCAGAAAAATTATCAGAATTGATGAAAAAATTGTTAGAAGTATCTTTATAAAAAAATATATGATTTATTTAAGAGGGTTAAACATGGTAGAGAAATTAAATTTTGGTATTATTGGTGTCGGACCAACTGGAGGAATTATGGCAGCATATCTTGCTAAAGAAGGTTATAACGTAGTTTTGGTCGACATAAATAGAAATCATATGGATGCTATAAAAAAGAAGGGACTTACGATAACGAATCTTAAAAAATTTAAGACAAAATTTCCAAAAAAGAATATTTGTTATTCTATAGATGAGCTTCAAAATAAGGAAGTTGATACTTTATTTATTGCTGTAAAAGCATCCCATCTTAAGGAAATTTTACCACAAATAAAAAAAGTTATAGAACCTGGAACTACTTTAATTAGCTTACAAAATGGTTTTGATACAGAGGAACTTATTGCAGAATATGTGGGAGAAGAAAACTCTTTACGTGTAGTTGTTAACTATGCCGGAAATGTATTGGAGGATGGAATCATAAGAATGTCATTTTTTAATCCTCCGAATTATTTGGGTGTTTTAACGACTAACGCTGAAGAAAAAGCCAAAAATTTAGCAGAAATTATCAATAAAACCGGTTTAGAAACCATTTTTACTCCAGATATTAAAAAATATGAATGGACTAAATGCATACTTAACTCAATAAGCCCCGTTTGTGTAACCACTCGAACAACAATGAAACAAACATTGAGTATGGAAGGAACAAGAGAAATTTGTAGAGAAATACTACGTGAAGGAATAGAAGTTGCACGAGCACGTGGTATTAACCTCGAACCAGATTTTTTAGAGAAAAGTATGAATTATCTGGATAAAGCAGGACACCATAGAGTTTCAATGGAAGCAGATATAGAGGCAGGTATTCCTTCAGAAATTGGATTTCTCAATGGTAAAATAGTAGAATATGGAAAAATTGAAGGTATAGAAACACCTTATAATAAAATATTTGTCTCTTTAATTAAAGGATGCGAATTACCTCCTATAAATCGTGATTAAATCATAATTTACTTACAGTGAAATTATAGGGATGAAAGTTAAGAATGAGTAAGAATTTGTCGACTTCAATTTCTTTTTTTGTTGGACTCGATGTGGGAACTTCATATGTAAAATCAGTACTTATTGATAATAATAAAGAGATTTTAAGTTCATTTGTTAAACGCACTGGTACTTCTATTGAGAATTCAAGTAAGACTGCTCTTGAAGAAGTTCTTTCTGGTGCATCATTATCTAGATCTTCTATAAAACATATTACAGCGACAGGTTATGGAAAAAGTAAGGTTTCATTTGCTGATAGTGATAAAACTGAAATTAGTTGCCATGCAAAAGGAGCTTATCATTATTTTCCAAAGAAGATTACAGTTATTGATATTGGAGGGCAAGATACGAAGGTTATTAAGCTTGATGAGAAAGGGAAAATAGTTAGATTTAAAATGAATAGAAAATGTGCTGCTGGAACCGGTGCATTCATTGAAGAGATTGCATATCGACTTGATCTTCCTTTGAAAGAATTAAATACCCTAGCAGTAAAATCTACTTCAAATGCACCTCTTGCAAGTTTTTGCACTGTTTTTGCTAAAACCGAAATTCTTACTCGTATCAAAGAAGGTGAAAAAGTAGAAGATATGATAAAAAGTGCCTTTGATTCAGTTATTAGGAGAATAATTGAGATGGCTGAACTAGAAGGTTCAATAGTTCTTACGGGTGGGCTTATAGCTCACAATCGTATCATTGGGGTAATTCTAAAAAAGGAAATAAATACGGATATTTTGATTCCACCTCACCCACAATTAATAGGAGCAATAGGAGCAGCGCATTTTGCATTAGAAAGTTATGTTTTAGAAATAAATCAATAAATTTCAAAAAAAATATAGAGTTTTATTAATTTTAAGGAAATTCTAGCTTATTACTCTCCCAAGATCTTTTCTAGCTTTTTTGGTTTCTTCATTTGTAATATAGAATCCGACAAAATAGGCGATTAAAACAAGACAGAAAAATATTATTGCTGATAAATAAAACCATCGTCCAAATTGCCCCATAACATCCATGATTATCCATTTCATTAACCACATAGCTGCCCCGCCACCTACGACAAATATGATATCAAATAAGGCATTAAGGAAAGAATCTTTCCTATTCTCATATTTTAAGCCTAATCTCCATAATATCGTATTTTCTATCAATTCCCAAAATATAGCAACAACAAGAACGAAAATCGATACATAATACCATGGCATAGCTGCCGGGCCAATTAAAAGTTCCCAAATAGTTATAATTAATGAGAAAATAGCAAAAGCCGCAATTCCAAAGGCAATATGGCCCCAACTATAATAATCCCAAGGTGAGCGCCCTACATAGTCTTCAAGAAGTCCGACAAACGGTACATAATGTTTTTTTTCAGAATCTTCACTCGACATATTAAACCCAATTTTACTTTTTTAAAAAGATTTCTAACGTCTTAATAATATAACAACAGTACATTTAATTAATAAATTTAAGTGATATTATTAGGGGTTAATTTTTTTACATTTTATTAAAGATTTGATGTGTGAAATTTACTTATCAAGTCAACTAATTTTTAAAATTTTGTAAATTATGTTAAAAATTATACCCGTTGATTTAAATATATATAATACTACTTATTAGCTTACAGATCATTTTTTTTGATCATTTAACAAAAAATTAAAGGAAATAAAATGAGATCCATAATTAACAAGAAAAAAACATTCGTAATTTTAGCAATTTCGTTATTTCTTTTTTTCAATGTAATAGCGATATCTAATGTATACGGTGCTACTAAGCAAAAGGATGCGGTTTTTAATCTTGATAAAGAAGATCCATTAGGTCCCGAAGGTTATGGCGTGATAATTCCTTCTCCCAATACTGCAGGTGCTTTATTTGTTGATGGAACAAATCAAGGTAAATTTACTGTAACCAATTGGTTAGGAACTATTACTTTTGCTGAAGAAATAGTCAACTATCCTGGTGAAGATATTTCTTTATATTATCCAACAGATTTAGATGGTTATGGGGTTAGTAGTATGTTAGTTACTGATGATATTGATCCATGGAACGAAGTTAGGTGGTTAAATGTTTCTGCGTATAATGCTGAAGCTGAAACTCTATCACCTTTTACAGTAAGTACCATCTTTGATTATTATGCAATGGGTGAAGGTGGAGTTCTTACTCAACCATTCAACTATGAACGTCCTATGCAAATTGATCTTATTGTTAAAAGTACTGGTCCTAAAGTGTTAAAGATTGATTGGTTTACAATTAATCCTCCAGTGGGGTATATGACTTTCTTAATATCACCATCAGGAAAACATGTTGCTTATTATGACGAAGAAGCAGTATTTATGGGATCTGACCAACTATACCGTTACTTAATATTTACTGCTAATGAAGTGGGTGCTTATCGCTTACTTGTCGGCGCTGGTCATCCCGATCCTGCCTCTTTAAATTTAGAATTTTTAGATACTGATATATCTTCCTTATCTTTAAATACAGTAAAATTTGGAGGGAATTTTGATGATTTGGCAACTCTTGATGTATCTAAGATTGCTAATTGGCAATCAAATTGGTTCAAATTTACTGGGAAAAAAGGAGAAGTATTTAGATTAGATATCTACGAAGATTTTGCAACTGGAAATATTCCAAAAATAGACATTTGGACACCATGTGCAAATGGCTACTTTCTTGATCCTGATGTTGGTACTGGAAATCATGATATTTATTTTGCCAAAAGCGGTGCTGCTTACGTTTCACTTACTGACACTGATTTTGAA
>Ga0209977_10000329_pt1 | contig 18573 bp, 33 predicted proteins | sample SumtaG_2_FD_183113 | JGI IMG/M metagenome (GOLD analysis project Ga0209977, IMG submission 183113) | Deep subsurface microbial communities from Indian Ocean to uncover new lineages of life (NeLLi) - Sumatra_00607 metaG (SPAdes) (version 2) | ecosystem: Environmental > Aquatic > Marine > Oceanic...
AAGAGCCTTGCGGGTCTGCCAGGGTCGTAGTCCCACTGACCCAGGGCTGGCCATCCATTCTATCTGTGAATCTCCACGTGCCCTGATCTTCCTTGAAAGCAACGTGTTCAGAGAAGTCAATCCGCATCCCCCGCTTCTGGAACAACAGATATGCTTTGGGGTCAATAAGAATCACATCACCAGAATTATCATCCTGGGGCAAATGCTCGGAATAGATAAGTTGTTTACCAAGCAAAGGCTTATTGAATACAGTATCAGTGCTGGGGTCTTTCATCCAAACACCTTCACCGCTTCCAACCTGGATGATACCGATATCTGGGATCACACCGGGGTGAGCAACCCAAATCCCATTTGTAAGATATGGTTTGAACACGGCCAACATAGCCAGCGCATCTGCCAAAACAAATGCATTATTCCCAGCAGTTGTTACAGCGATGATGGCACCTGAATTCAAGATACCTAGAGCTTCTCCAGCCCCAGTTCCATTCAAGATAAGGAATTCTCGCCTGCTATTGATGGTCGTAGAAAACAAAGCAGCCAGGATTATCTCAATTGACATTGGTGAATCTTCGATCAATTCATTGGGAGCCTGGGTTATCCCGCCGACTTTATGAATGTTCCACTCAACCAGATTGAAAGCCGGATTAGTTTCACTCAAGGCTGTATTTTCAGGTCCTACCCCAGCAGTCACGCCAGCAGTCCAACCAACATCACCCTGTCCAGCGGTGGGAGCTGTGGTCTGGTTCAGCACCGGGACTGCTCCCCTGTTGGATTTAACCGGGATGACTGTCACCATCTGAGTTAGCGGGGACATTTCAACTGATAACTGAAGCAGCGTATTTTCAAACTCAGGGGGGATCAAGAATCCACCGGTAGACCCAGTCAAATGAGACATATCGGTTTTTTCTTCTTTCCAGGTTGACTTATAAATTGATTTAAGTCTCACAATATCCTTACGCTGAACAGCCAGCAAGAAGTCCCCAAGGCCAACTGAATCAGGATCAGCTTCCTCACCATCCTGGGAATAATACCCAGAGTTCTTAATAGCTGGAGCATCTTTCATTAACTGCAAGACCTTTTCAACTTCATCGCTCATGCTTTTCATGCTCTCTTCCAGCGATGTCATTCGCTTTCCAACTTCAGCAGCCTCATCAATAGGCTCTTCAACTGCGAATTCAGTATCGTACCAAGCGATGTACTTCTGTTTGTCCGTCAAATCCTCTACCTTCAGTTCGTACTTTTCAGCATAGGATTTCAGGAAGTCTTCTTTGGTTTTCATATTTATAACCTCCAAACTTTTTGCTTTATCTGAGGGCTTTTCTTCTGGCTTCGCAGTTGCATCTGGATCATCACCTGATCCACTTGGCAAATTTGCCTTAAGCTGTGGGAAAGCCTTTACTAACGATTTAAGAGAAGCGATTGCGTTCTCGCTCATCATACGGGGTTCAGCAGGAATCACCGTTAAGGTGTCCCGTTTCAATGGCCATTTTTCGATTTCTCCAGACTTGTTTACTTTTACACCGGCGCCAACCGCCAAAGAAGATGTACCGAGCATTTTTTCATCTATAAGCGGTTCTAATAAAGTCATATATTGATTTCTGCGTTGTAACACTCTCTCCACCCATGCCCCCACATCATCTACTTTCAATGTTGACCAATCAACAGACCCCAAAACATCATCTTCACTAGGGCTGTCTTTCCCATCCAAGGCTTTCCCGTGACCATGCTCCCAGTCAACGTGGAAGAAACCTGTTTTGGTGTAAGCCGATTCAAGCTGGGTTTTTTCGGTGAACCATTCTTTATCCAAGTCCCGATTATCTTCATCACCAAACAGGACAATATAATTTCCCACAACCAGATTATCTTTTGTCTTGGAAAGAGTTTTGAGAGCATTGATACCGGTCTGCCTGATAAATGCTCTTGCTGATTTTTCTATGAATTCAACTTTACGTTCTACTTCCACCCATTCCGTTCTACCGTCAAATATGAAATCGCCCTCTTCTTCTACAAAGCCTACCTTGAACATTGCCCCCGACTCTTCGATGATCACATGGTCTTCAAATGTCTGAGCTACCCAGATAAAAGAATCTTTGGTTTCATGTTCTGCTCGAAACGCATCTGAGATATCACTCATCTGCTCTTCGAGAGATTCATCAGCTTGCTTTTTATTTAATTTCTTTTTCTTTTCGGACAAGAAAACCCATCCTTTATACTCAGGATGGGCTCAAATTGAGGAAATCCTCTTATCGCCAGGGGGCTTTTTTGGAAGGAGCCTGGACAATGCTATGTATATCTTACATTATTTTTGGTTTAATTGCAAATGATTTTAATAGGGTTTATTTTATATAATGCTCATAGCCGTCACTTGTCTTTTGTATGACACAGCTTTTATGACCCCCTGACAATTCAATGCTTGGGTACATTTCTTTTATCTCGATCTTTTTATGGTAATGTTTAACAGGCCATCTATTGAGAAGCCACTGGGGAAAGCACACTTTTCTAAAGTGTTCAAATAAATTTATTGGATATTTTATTTCAATTCTTTCAAGTGTCCTGCCTAATATCTGTTGTCTAAACCTACCCATCATTATCTCAACATCAGGGTCAAAATGCTCCGTCTTTGAGAATTCAACAGGGTAGGCGAAGATCATTCCCAATGCCTCTAAGTCCAGTTCGGGTTCATCTATATTAATTTCAACTACCACTTCATCAGCCATCTTCTATCCTCTCAATGATCATTCTTTCTAATCTCAATATCGTATATTATATATAATATACATCAAATATCGCTTAATCCTTTTTAGAGGTCTTGGAATAAGCCAAGTCTGATGTGCAAAACCACCACTTTCAGGATAGTGTTTTTTTTTAGATATAACCATCCAAACATAAGGATATGTTACAACCCAAAAGGAAATCCTTTTCCTAAGTCTTTCTTTCCTCAAAACTGCCTCACCAACTTGGGCTTATGCTGTTTCAAATTCCCGTGGCGAGTCATTTTTCTCTCCAATGGATATTGGAAAAGATTTTTACGTTCTCAGGCAATTGCCAATTATTCCATATATATTTTTCAAAAAGATCACAATATAATTCTTCATATCCTCCCCATCCTCGATTATTCAATTCATTGCCATTTATTCCAGGAAAAGATTCAAGGTGGGCGCATTCCACAGGCCAAAATCTCTTGTTGCTTTTACACCATTCTAAATACTCATCAATAGCTTTTCTAAATTCAGGGGATTGACTTGGATAGCCCAGCTGATCATTTTTTATGTGTGCCAATTCATGAAAACAAGTTCCGGAATCTTCACAGAGGATTATATTATTCCAAAATAAATACCCTTTTGGTTTTCTTTCTACATACAAATTTTGGGCAGTATAGACGATACAAACCAATGAAGTAAATAACCCAACACAGACGAAAAAACAGCCGACTAATTTTTTGCACATTCTTCTCTGCCCTTTCACTACTTCTTGATATATTTATTATAGACCTTAATGACCACAAACGCAAGTACATTCGTTATCACTCCCGCTGCCACAATTATGAAAATTGCTACAAGTTCATTCAATATCTTTGTTTTCCTTATTAAAGATTTCCTCAAATATGCCACACTTTTCACAACTGCCTTTTATAAAATAATGTGTACACGTATTGGGATTTATTGTATTATCAAGTGGTCTTATCACAGGTTGTTTCTTCTCCGCTCTGATAAACTTGGCGAAATCAGCTTCTGTTATCTCGCCACCTTTTTCCTTCAACGCAGTCAATTTTTCAATTGTATCATCCAACCACTTCACTTGTCTAAGTAGTCCTCTTCGGAAATCAAAAAGCGTTTCAGTAAATATCTGAATAAGCCCTTCCATAATCAGCCCTCCACCACCTCAATAGTTGTCCAACACCGATCCCTGGGATGGGCAGGGATTCCATCGGCAGTCCAGCCCTCACTTTTCAAAAGACCTTCATTTGGTTCGCATATTATACACACTCTTTCATCTTGCATAGTGTGCCAACGGGACTCAGTTTTTATCCCAAGTCTAGCCAGTTCATCCCGGTAGATGTCTTTCCCCCGCTCAAATGCCCTGGTTGTTTCTGTGATCGCAATGTTCTCTGCTCTGGTTGCCCCAAACCTTGTGGCAATATTAGCAGTCAAATCTTCTATACTCCGCAACTCTTTAGGGGTATTGAAGAAAGTGGTCAGTGATTTCTGAAGGTGTCTTTGACTGGCATTATTAATATCTGTGACCAAGCTGAACACGTGGGTATCTGAAAAATTGGCAGCTTGATCTGTGACCAAATCCCAATCTACCCCGATAGCCAAATCCTTCATTGCTGTTTCTGCTGAGGTCAATTGAAAGCTAGTAAACTCTGGAATTAGAAACGCAGAAAACACAGCCCCCCATTCTAGCCAAAACGAATTCGGCAAAGGTTCAGGTTCTTCGGTATTTAGCTCATCAATAATTGCATCGAACTGAGCTTCGAACTGCTCACCGAAAAATGCGGCAATATCTTCTTCCCCCTGATTCTTGTCCTCTTCATCCAGGTCTTGATCCCCGGACAGGCTCACCCTGGTGATGGTCATAATTTTTGTGCGACAGTTGGTTCGAAAGCTGGTAAGCCTCGCTTTGAATAAATATCTACTTTCATATCCTCCATATCAAATTTAGTGGCCTCTGAAACCCCAGCAACTTTGGTGACATTAATTTTGGTTATTCCAGTTAGATTTAGATCAATCAATACAATCTCATCTGGCTTATCCGAATTTACATCGATCACAGCGCAATAATCTTGCCATTGTTCAACCCCTTTATCATTGTATTGTGATGGCATCTTTCCAAATGGAAGCTTGAATCTTATTACAGCCATTATAGTTTTCCTATCGCTACTTTTGAAATAGCATTATTGGCTTCTGTTGAGAATAAAGCAATTCCTTTATTTCCGATAACACTTGCATCTGCGATTGTGGGGGTAGCTTTTGAAACACCATTATATTTGACTGTAATTACATTCGTCCCAACTGGATTTTCGATCCGAAGAATTTGGTCTTGGGTCACAGCCTGAGCTACTGTTGCGAGACTAGAATAGGTTCCAGCCACATTTTTATCTACCTTGAGACTTACGCCATCCATGTAAGCCATGCCGAAATTATTTGAACCATCATAGTTCCAGATTACGCCTACTTGGGTTCCTGCTGTGACTACGTTGATATAGATATCAATAAAAAAGCCATCTGATAGGCCAAATTGAGATTTAAGGACGTTAAAAATTGATGTAAGAGTAATTAGTTTTACAGAAACATTATCAACAGTTACATCACTTGGAGCAAGAACAGGGCGCAACTGAAATTCATCATTATCAACAAGACCAGTCTGAAATTTGCTTCCTATTGTTGTATAATCCTGGTTGACTCCAGCAATAATATCTCCAACTTTTAATGTGCCTGCTGTAAAAGTATCTATGTCTATTGTGATTTGAACCCATGTTCCAACTATTAATATCATCTGTCTCATTCTTGGCTGAGTATTTTCAGCGGAAGCAAACAAATTCGCCAATCCATTTCCTCCCCCCCCGTGTCCTTGTCCTGTCCCTACCTCTGAAACCTCTGGGTCAGCACCAACTTCTCCTATGATAACCCAATTGTTGGGATTATCCCCCGTCCAATTTGTAAAATCCCCGTTAACTACTAGCTCACTCCCTACCGCAAGCTGGTCATTCAGGACATTCCCACCTGATTCAGACCAACCCCCATCAAAGAAATCAACTTCATCCCCATCAAATTCTATTTCAATAGGATAATCTACCTTCCCCCTTCTTCTCCTATGTGACCTGCTTAAAAACGGAGCTCTCATTTATCCTCTATCCTCTGTCCGATATCTGAATACCATTTCCAGGATTTCATCATCGCCAGTGGCATCATTAATATCTGCGGCATCTGTAAGAAAGAAAGCCATGTACAGGGTTTTCAGAGTGTAAAAAGCAATCGGATTGTCAAAAAAGGCCATTGAAGCCTTGGCATCTGAATACCAATCACTGGCAGCTATCACAACTTCTCCTATCATGCTATCATGGACTCCACTGCCAAGTTCTGTATCCCCTACAGCCAAACCAGGATCGGTATCAAAGAAGAACAGTTTTCCAGCTGGGACCGGGATTGTGCCTGTGCCTCCTGTCGCATCATCCAATCGCCCAACCAGATTTATCCCAAGGACCTCACCGCTGACATCTTCAGGACTCAACGTGAACACTATTTCTTCACTCCAATCACTGGTATTTACTTCATCATCTTTCCCAACTAGTTCTAATACTGTTGATGTTCTAACTCTTGTTACTACCATCTTAATTCTCCATTTTTCTGGTTCTTGGTTCTGTTTCGTAAATCTGTAAAAGCATAAGGAAATATAGGAGCCTTTCCGGGATAACAACAACTCTCAAACATTTTCCGATTTTTATGCCCACAAGATTATTGTCCCAATTCAAGTGATAAATTACTTTTATTGGATATCCTTTCCATGTAATCATGGATAATCACTCCACGCCCTAGCATTTGCAAAAATCCGATTGATATCTTCAGCCGTTTTTACCCTATTCAAAGCAGAACCTACAGCAGCCAACATGGTAAGAGGGATTTCATCCCCAGCATCAAACACTGGAGCCCCCTTTGTACCCTTGATAGGCTTGCCTTCTTTGAACCGCTTATGAGCATGGTTCTTGTAAGAATCCATTATAGACCTTTGGGGGGGTGAGGATGAAGAGGGAATATTTGGAGCTAAGTCAGTAGACAGATTCCCCATCGGAATTCTCAGGGAGGCTTTGAGTTCCATATTTTCCACAATCTTTTTTTCAAGGTCTTCCCAATCCATATCGGGAGGGAGATCGTACCCTAGTATTTGCATCCCTGTGATTGGAGGTATTTCAGAGCGAACCAAATTCACCAACGCTGCAGACCGATTGACTTCTTCTTCCTGGAATATCTGTAGAGACTGGGGATGAAACTTGATTGAAAAACCTTGTGGTTTAAACACATGGACATTCAATACCCCTTCAATCAGCTTTACTTCTGCTGATATAGTCAGGTCATAAAGCCTGAAATCTTCTTGCTTGGCTGTAGCGAAATTGGCATCATCTGAAAACAGAATATTCTGAGGCACCCCGATAGCTACAGCGATATCTTCCCGTTTCTCTTTGGTCAAGTTTGTGTTAGATAATTCCTGAATACCCTCCCCAACTATAGTGGTCGAAATCTTTTCAGATACAACAGCTGTGGCCCAAGCTTTGCTTATGCCTTGAAACAATCTTGTGTACCATGCCTTCAATTTCTGTCTTTCTGCTTGTGCTGCCCCTTTGGGTACTGCCAATAACATGGCCTTGATCGCTCCCCGTTTGAAAAAGGCATCTACAAACGAATCGACATTGAACAACACCCCGGCTGCCCTAATAGCTGCCTTTGCCGGTGAAGAATCAGGAGGCCCTATCTCAGTGAAAGCATCCCGTAACCAAAACCACGCCATCTCTTCCAATTCCAATTTCCTAGGTACACCCCCGATACTTCTTTCAAAATGTGTGAGCCCCAATTCTTTATCGATCTTAGGCTTGATGGTCGTTGGTACTAAATACCGCAACACTTTTAAAAAGCCAAACTGATTTCCAGCTTTCAATAAATACGCTCTGCCAGTCAATGTCAAACTGGCCTCGATCAATGAAAGTGTTTCAAACGGTTTAGGCCAAAACCCTACAACGTTTTTATAATCAGTGCTTGTGTCAATTACATTCTCACCCTTAGAAATCGAAAATGGGACCTTAGCCATTGCATTGGCTCGAATATCAATCCCTCTAAAAAGCCAAGGTACAGCTGTATACAATTTTTTCAGGGAATCAACATTTATATCTGTGCCAGTAATTACCCGCCAAGCCTCTGGGGGCAAGTCCTCTAGCCTTACAGTTTTTTCCCCATCTATTAACTTGATGTCATAATCCGAATTATTTCTTGGCATCGTTTATCCTAATCTATCAACCATTCATTAGATACCCTGATTGCCCCCACAATTGCCAACGTATATGAATCAGCTCTATCATCATGTTCTCCAGCCGGGGCCAGTAGTGTAGCACCTTCGATACTGGCCAGCTGGACAAACGTAGGAAAACTATGCAGGACAGTTTCCTGATCTCTGAATGCATCTGTAACGCTATTATACATTAAAGCTTTACCTTTTGAAGAGGAAAGCCATCCCAATTTTGGTTTTGACGTACTAGACGCATCATGTCCTTCTAAGATCGCCAGCTCAGAATTATCCACCAACCAGGCGATTACAGCATGGCCATGATTGTTCCTTTCAATCATTGTAAAAGCATCATTGTAATAAACACCTACGGTGTCAAGATAACTCGCAAATACAGTAGGCTCGATCCTCCCCTCGATCACAGCCATTTCTTCTCCAGTCAAACTGTCAACCACTGTGGCAGCAGATGGGTCACTGTTAGGATTGCCTTCAGCCGGATCAGCCCCGATCACATACTCCTGTCCAGGTTCTGGCAATACATAAATTTCTAATCCTGGAATAGTAGGACATCCTGGAGGTAGTTCTTGAAGCGGCTCCAGTTCTTCATAACATCGTCTGAGAAATGCCGGGGGGATACGCTTATCCAAAGTCCTGGCTTGCAAGGCCTCTGTATCTGTGGAAGGATACTGCTCATGCAATGTATCCAAAGTTCCTTCATCTGCCATATAGCCCCGCTTCAAAGCATCGTACCATCCCTTGGTTCTAGATGGTCTCACCCACCAAGGAAGAAAGATATGCGACCAGTTATTTAACCCTCGTTTGGCGTTTTTATAAATCTTTTTGAAGTGGGAATTAGGCTTTGATTTGTCAGACCGGGAGATCAGGAACATTTTATTACCGGCATCGATGGTAGGTTTAACTGCGGTCATAAGCTGTTTGAGGTCCGGAGCAAGATCAGCTTCATCTACCAGCGCCAAAGTAAACGTATAGGAATCACCCGCTGAAGTGGGGAATGCTCTGGTAGCCGATCCATGATTCAGCTGCCACATCTTTGCTGAATCTACTGAATAATAATACCCAGCTTTCATCCAATCTGGCAAATGCTCAAATATCCCCTGCAGTCTCTCCTTGGATAACAAATAAATTGCCTCTGTCTCACGTCTGGAGAATAGCCCAATCTCTGCTACCGACCTGTACATCATAAGCCATAGAGCATAAGACAGTGCCAACCAAGTCAGCCCTAGCTGCCTTGCTTTCAGTGCTACGGTCAGTTCTTCATCGTGGAATTTAGCTAAAACTTCTTTTTGTTCTGGCCACAGCTTGAATGGTATCCATGTCCCCTCTGTAGCATCGTAAATTTTGACATAGGTATCTATGAAATACTCAGGGGATTCTAAGCATTTTGCCAGCTCAAGAAGTTCATTTGGCATTATCCATCCATTGCCTGTCCGCACGCCGTGCATTCATAACAAGTTGTTTCTATGTTTTCTTGTAGTTCACGGATATAATCTATAGTCCGTTCTATGGTTTTTGCTTTTTCGGCATCAACCAAACAAAGCCAATTTTCTATTTCCGCCAATTCATTTATTAATTTAAAGTTCTCTTTTATCTCACACATATTCTAGCCCTTCAATTCCTTCTTGGCTTTCCGCAAAGCTTCCACAGCTTCAGCAGTAGAAGTGGCTATAGTGCCCTCGAATTCATGTTTATCTGTGAACAGTTTGTGGTTTCGTCCCAACTGGATTAGAGCATCTTTAGCGTCATGCCAGTCAATAGTTATCCCCTTGCCTGTCGATCTAACTCCCTTAATCAGATGGCTATGACCATCCCTTTGAAGCTTGTCGAAATCCACTTTCATTTCATAACCAGCAAAATATTCGCCCCCATCTCTATTGATTTTGTAAGTTTCAACCTGAGTAATATAATCTGAAATATCAAAGCCTCTAGCCATTGTAGCAAGCCGAGCCAAAACCTCATTTGCACCCATTCCCATCTCAGCTGTTTGTTTACTGATTTCTTCCCTGATGTTAATCTTTGTTAAGTTCTGGCTGCCTATGGATCGAAACACCGAATCAGACTTCCCCTTGTATCCAGCTTCCCTGGCTGCCTGAGTAGCGTTATAAGTTTCAAGATAAACTGCAACAAATTTCTTCTGCCTAGCATTGAGCTTTCTAGGTTTCTTCTCAGCCATCACTCCACCACCCTTTTATGAAGCATTACTTTCTTACCCTTACAAAAATCAAACACTTTTAATATGCCCTGTTTATTTATCATAGTGTTTATAAGATAGCATATTTGGGAAGATATTGCAAATTAACCAACACAGCCACCAAATCCTTGAAGTGTCATTGGTGACTGTGTATGAGGTGCATGCGGTTAGTCATGCATTCAAATTATACCATTAACAGGAAAGTGCGCTTATCGCCGTTAGCGCACTTTCCAAATAGGAGGAGAGAAGAAACACTCAACCGTTCAACCTAACCAGATTTATTGTAACACAGTATTTTCAACATTCGTGTCTTTCTCGGACGCTCCCCCTATAGTTTCATGGATAGACCAGCAAACTCGTGGCTTTCCATTTCACATCACCTGCCTTTCATCCTTTGGATAATTACATTTATCGAAACCATCAGACTGCAACTCTTACCCAAGTAGTATCCCCTTCACATGACGGGCAAATCATATTTTTCTTTTGCTCCGCATCTTGGGCATCATCCATACTATAAAGGGCGTGCCATCCGCAAACCTCTTTCCCCGCTTGAATAATATGCTCACATGGATTTGGTCGCATCGTTCCGCCAAAATTGGTTTTTCCATGCTTTGCAGATTTATATGCCGGACAGGTACAAGTAGACCACAAACGCTCCTGAAAAAGCCCCCGTTGTGTATATCCCCCAATACGAACGGTTATTGCACCATCTATAGATTTACACATCTGATACATTTCAATCGTAAAATCAGACATCACTCTACTCCATTACATTTATCGAAAGCCTACCAATTCCAGAAACAATCTACGGGGCTGTGTTCATCGTCATAGGCTTTCCTTCTTCCACAACGAGTGCATTTATAGATTTGTTTCCACGGGTCAGTGGTTAATCGCTCGACTTCATTTTTAGGTACTACAACATTAAATGGGTGTAAACAAAATAGCCTCTTGAAAAACCGCTTGAGCACCTCACTCTCCTCAGTCCTTCTGGGGGGGTGTTCCGTATGGATATCCAATCCCAAATGATGTTTTCCATTGTTCGTTTATTTCAGGAAATCCCATTTTCATTGGCTTTGTTAGTGGCTTAATCATCTCCAGCATTTCACGTAGCGTTTTTTTCGCTTTCTCCACTTTCTTCTCACTCATCACCATCCCTCCAGCATCACAAATTCATGAAACCCACAATCTTTCTCAGGGCAAACTAAACTAGGAACTACTCTCCCATATTTATTTATTTCATGGTCTTTCAATGATGCTATATGATAATTGGAGCAACACGCAAAAACCACTTCCCCCTCCAACTTTCCCCGACCCAATGGATGTTGTAACTTACCCAACTTGCCAGCCCCCTTCCACGTTCTAGGTTCCAAGTATTCCAACGCCTCGCACTGTTTGAATATTACTACTCTATTCTCACTCACCACCATCCTCCTTGTCCTTCTTCATCTCTTTACACCATTCCCGCCATGCGTACACAATTCCTATAATGCAAGAAGGCAATACAATATACCAGAAAACATCTATCCAAAATCTTATTATGTCATTTAGAAGTTCCTCATTCACTTGCATCCTCCTTATCCAGCCGGACGGACTTTTCTTTCCAGGATATGCCATCATGTGGCAATGGTATAAGCCCAGGATACTTTTCATCCAATTGCCCAAGGACAGAGGTTGCCTGATTGATAGACGCACTGACCTGGTCAGCAACAGCAATATTCGGAGCCAGACCTTTTATAAATTCCTTCTCAAATTCACATGCCTTGCTTGCGATCTGAATAAGTATCATAGCCTGTTGAGTAGATAGTTCAATCATCACTTCTCCTTATCTGACTTTTCTGAGAGAACCCTAGCTAATCGTGGCGCTTTACACCTATAAAAATCTAGAGCATCGTCTTTTGGCAAGTGCGCCCATTCAAATATCCTCTCATCAAATTGTACCTCTTCAATGTATATGAGAAACTTTTCTTCACGTCCAGCACAAGCATCGCAAATGTCTATCACTTCATTTTTTATTGCCCTCTCCAACTCCCTAATCCTCTTTCTCAAATCATTGAAATTATCCATATGGTAGCCAGCACTGGTAAATGCTTCTACTTCACATGCTCGCTGTTCAAGCTGACTAATCCTCGCCTTCATCTCGTTGAATTTCATCATGCTACCCATTTCGCCAATGTGATTTTCAAGCTGTTCAATCCTCGCCGTGCTTTGGACGAGATTTTCTTTTAGCCGAGTGATAACAAGCTGTACTGCAAAGTCGTTTACCCATTTTGGGTCATCAATGCGTGTCAGGACTGTTTCTGGCAAGCGGTTCAGGTCATATAAAAGCCCCTCTGTGGGCTGAGTATCTATCATGTTATCTAAGTCTGAAACCTGTGGGCGACCGTCAATTCCCATAAAGACAACCTTATTCTCTTTAGCTAAGCGCAAAACCTCATCTTTGAAATTCTCGTTCTTATCCATCCTACACCTCCTCTAGTTTAGCAAGGGCTTGTAATAATCTTTCCTTGGCATCACGGTATGCGCTTGTCTTGCTCTCATAAAATTCCCTAGTTCTACTACCAATCTTAGAATTATCAGCTTTATTATTGTTCTTCACAGTCTGCTCTATCAGATAATCCTCGACATCCTCCACCACCCCCTCTAATGCCAGCATCCTCGCCTTGGCATCCTCCAATTCTATCGTTTCCATAATACAATCTGTGTTATCGCACTCACTCATAACATCTCCTGTCTAATCATTCTTTCGGTTTCCATATTCGCTTCTCTAAACTTTTTGGGCAGCTTCATCCATTCTGCCAACACATCAAACCCAGCTTCGTACTGCCTTCGGATATTCCATCTGCGGTTTTCTTCTCGATCCGTTTTTCTTTCCATGTGGCATTTATGACAAGTGTCCTGATAGTTCACTATCACATCGGTGTATTTCCTTCTCAATTTCCGCTTACTATAATCCCCCCCCCAAATGCCATGATGTCCTTCTTCGTGCCTGCCTTTACATATCTCCCTTTCGTACATTACTGTGCATGTCCAGTGTCCCTCTCCCCAGAGAAACTGCCCAATCTGTATCCAGTCTGTTACTGTGGGGGGAGTTAGGTAGGTGTAAGTCATTGGCTTACAACATCAAGATAAATAAACTCCAGAGCATCCCGTAGTCCCTCAATATCTTCAAGAACATCCTTATCTTGTTCCCAATCAACTAGATGGGCAATACGCTTAGCATATTCCTTTGCATCTTTAAGCAACTTGAATACATCAGGATTGATTACTCGCCCGCTTTTCATATGAGTTACTTCCCAAGTATTACCTATCTTGGGGTTTCCAGGAGAGCCTTCTAAAAAGTGATGGGCAATTAGCCCCGGCGCATCTGTATTGTATGCCGTAATTTCAAAGTCAGTAACGCCTTGATAAAGACTTTTGACGGGTATTGTGTACTTCATTTCATCACCTTCCTTTCACAACCTCAAGCCCAAGCATCCATCAAGGATAGCTATTACGCTTTCAGAATTACATATTATTGGTTTCATTCAACCTCTTTGAATTCAATATCCAGAGCATCTTCATCTTCAGAATCTCCGGTTACAGCTGGTAAAAGGTTTTTGAGATCATGCCGGTCTACCCACATTTCAGTGAACGTTTTGCCACTTTCATGAAGCATAAAGGGAAGCAGGGCAAAGTATCCCGGGATCAGTTGCTGCATTCGCCAGGCAGCCTCAAGCTGATTACGCAAATTATAAAGAGCCATACTCAATGCTTGTCTTCTTTTTTGGGCATGACCTCTTGAATTTGGCTTAGTTCGGACCGGCAGCGCAGCAACATACATACGACCCCCAAGCAATTCGCCATCAGCTTGTTGAATAGAATAATACATTTCATATGCATCACGCCTTTGTTTTAGTACAATGACCGTTCCCTTCTTCCAGCCAGTCACCATTCCTCCCAACCTACCCATAGCTGCGGCGATTTGGCTTTGTAATTCAATCTCACCCTTTCCAGTTGCATGACCTCCCCATCCCTTTTTTGTATCCACATCTTCAAAATAGGGCACGTCTTCAACTTGTTTATCTGTCTCGGGTATAAATTCCATTTTTACTACTCCAAATATTTCTGATTATATCTCTTTCTCAACTGCGTAAAAGCACCGACAACCTTCAAATTCCTCACTGTTTTTATGGCTTTCACATTCTTCAAACGGTGGGGCATTCTCCAAATCTTTGGCCCTTTTCCCAGTTTGTAAAAGGCAATATTCGCATGTGCGATCATCAAGCGGATTTGAAACAACCAAATCAGGCATCTTTACCCCCGTTTCCAAAATTGTCCTTTGCATATTGAATCGCATCGGCTTCTTTCATATCTTGATCAAGTCCTGCCTGGTAACATTTCGTAAATACACGGATCGCTGCCAATTGTGCTTTTTGGGGACTCATACCACTCAAATTTAACAATTGGGTTGCCTCCGCTTCAGTTGCTAGAATTGAATTATTTGTTACAACCGTAAGCGCTTTTGAGGTCCAGGGGTTTGAATCTTTTACTTTGTTCTCAGGTTTTGGTTCCATATCGTATCCAAGTTCTTCAGCACTTTGTTTTGCTCCCTTCTTTGGCTTTCTCTTTTTCTCAGCAACCTCAGCTTCGATCCCAGCCTCTATCTCTGTAAATTCACCATTAACCCAATCCTCAGACTCTATTGCTAACAAGGCAACTTTATCGGTTGGGGCAAAATAACCCCACAGGGTAAGTAGAATTCTCAGCACAGTCTTTCTCTCCATTACTTTCACCCTTGTTTTCCAAAGACTTTTTGGGCTGTTGTAACTTGGGGCATATTCTTTAGCATGAGCATGAATTTCTTCAAGACTCATGTAAAGAGTTTTTATATATTCAGGAAGCATTTTAAAAGAGGCGAACCATCCAATAATCTTATCCGATATCTTCTCCCCCTCCAATTTATGGATACCACTCAATCGATCTTCAACCCACCTCTCACCCTCATAGACCGGAGCAATATTGATATACTCATATTTCCCCGTTCTAACCGCCAAATCTACAAGTCCTTGATAATGAATAAGCAAAGTACATTTGTTCCCATATGGGACCAAATAGGCTTGTTTCAAAGCCGGATCAACGCTAAGCTGAAGGCTTGCAGCTCTGAGCGCCGAAATGTAGATGCTTTTATAATCACACTTCATCAACTTATCATCATTTCGTACAGCGATTATTACACTCGAAATGTGTGCTCTTGCATCCTTCTCCCCCATTAACTCTGCAAATCCCTGTAACACGGCATCAGTTTTCATATATTCTCTGATAGTTGTGGGGGGAGCTTTCTCAATCGCTTTTGTTTGTTCTTTTTTCTTGGGGGGCATTTCAACTCCTTTACGAAACGACCTGAATATTGGTCAATTCTATTTTGCCAATAATGAAATTCCCATCTTTCATATCTTCGACCCAATCATTTTTACATCTTGCTGTCGCCTTCTTCCCAGCTTCGGTCCAATCATTGGCCTCAACATGATAGACAATCTCACTACTGAGAAGCACACTATTTTTTGGAACAAACGTTACTTTATAAATTGGTAAAGACATTTCAATCTCCTTTCGATAAATCTAGTTCACAAATCCACTCATTCTTTTCACCATTGAAACGAATAAAATAACCTTCATCTCTTTTTCCCCTGGCGCATCTAGCAATTGCGGAATAAATTCTGCTCTCATAGGTAGTTCGCAATTCCAACATTTTTACAAGTGGGGGATTGCCTTCATCACCAGAATAAAATTCTGATTTTCTAATTCTGTAAAACTCATTAATCAAAACAACTTCAAAAATTACTTTGCTGGGTTGTGGTTGTATTGTCATAATTTCCTATGTGTTGGATGTCCTGGTTTTTCCATCCAAAATTGTACGCCAACTATTTCCCAATATTGACCATTAATAATAACCATCCATTTTTTTGTGACGTGGCTGTAAACAGCATAAATGGGATTTGTTGTAACTTTTCGATGAACTGAATACACATCCGTTTTGGTCGGTAATTTTTGATCTACATTATTCCATTTTGGCGGTTTAGGCCAAGGCTTTTGTGGTTTCGCCATTTCATCCTCCTGATTGGACTTCCCTGCCAATCCAAATATGATTATTCAAAATGATTGGACTAGCGATTATATTCATGCCATTGATTTTCCCTCGGCGTTTTTTCATCATGGATTTATGAACATAGCATTTATTAGGAACCTGCTGATACTTGCCTCGGTAATATGCTACTGCCCTATCTAACTTTGTAGGCAAATCATCTTTGCTATTATCAAACCACATCATTCCAATTGACATCATTCACTCCTATCGGAATCCCCCAAGCAAATCAAATAGATATGCTCCAACCCATCCTATACATAGGCCAACCAAAAAACAGATACTATGCCGAACCAATATCTCTTTCCAGCTTTTCTCATTCATCATTCACTCCTATATGGGGGTTATTCTTCTTCATTCAGAATAACATAATCGCTTCTCTCAGCAATCCAATCACAAATTTCTTTTACGCTCTGATCGCCGATACAGTGGGCATCCCAAATTGTACCGTCCAGTAATGCATCACAAATTTTCTGTGTATCCAGCCCCTCTTTCGCAGAACCATAACCCGCTCGACACAGCGCATTGAAAATCCTTGCTGTTAGCCCCTGTGGATTTGCCCTAATTTTCCCTGCTGCTTCCAGGCTCTTTTCATATAGTTCTTCAGCATCCATCATCTCTCCATTATTTTCTAAACCTATCATCTGCCCTGTTCTGGTATCGAGTAGTGGGGTATTGTCTTGATCGCAGTAAATCTTTACGAGTAGTTTATAAAATCTCAATACCAGAGAAGGACAGGCGATTATTTTTGCTCATCAAAACCTCTTAGTTCAACTGATCTAACATAAGCATGAGGAACATCAATATCCTCCCATTCCACGAACACAAGATAATAAAGCCATTCATCAGTATAGGTAAAATCAGCATTCTCTACCCACTTCCCATAGCGACTATATTCGTCCATGAACTCAACACATGCCGCCTTTGCGTCCTCAAGGTCTGTGAAAGCTTGGTACTCATCATCAACGTGTCTGTCATAACATATGGCGATATAAATTTTCATTTTAGTCTCCTTGATAAATTATTCAATACCAGAGAAGGACAGGCGATTAGGCCTGTCACTTAATACTATTGATCACTGTAATCTTCTCTTGTAGACGCTCCAGGAACTCTCCCCTGACCCAACCATTGCCAGACCAAACTTCACTAATGTCCGCAACGGTCAAATCTCCATCTACTCTAAAGAACTTGGCACCTTTTTGATGGTGGTCTTTTTTTGGCATATGATTTGAAAAAGACATTGTTCCATCACTGAACAGAATTATGTAATACATTTTTTCCTCTCTTGATTAATGCCTATCTATCAGCCACATCGAAACTGTAATCTCAGTGGGGTGGTATGTTTTAGTGAAGTGATGGCGTAAGGTAGAGGACATTTCCCACAATTCCCCATCCGACCGCTTGACTTTTACGTTATTGCCAATCACCTGAGTTATAAAAATCTCAAGTCCTCTGAAAAACATTTTTACTTCTGGCATTTCATTTGCTCCTATTCACTATCATGAATTTCTTGAAGTTCTAATAATGTCTCTTCCAGAAATTGCATGATGGAGATATCATTGTCTTTCCATTTATACAATGAAGCATATAGTTCCCCATAGCCTCCCTGACCTCCTTGAAGTATAGCCCAGCCATCCAATATAAATCTTCTTGGATTGTTTCCAATTCCTGGGAATCTGTAAATCAAAATGGCGACTTTTGGACCCCTGAAATACACTGTAGCATCATATGAACAAATCTCATCTACTAGATAACGAAATTCTAAATCTGTATTGCACCATTCCCAAAACATCCAGGTATAAGGGGCGCACAAAGTATCTTGTAGATGCCCTTCCTCATGCTTGCAATCCCAACCTTCTTCGCAAGTATAATTTCCAGTAATAGCATTGAAATTTCCACGAACTGAGGGGTCTAAAAAACGGGAGGGAACAAGGAAGAGAATTAGGAATATAGTTACAATGCTTAATGTAAAAAACTTTATAATCCTTTTATGTTTCATCTGAGTACCTCCGTATACCTTTATTATACACATATACTGGTATATGTCAATACCCAAATTCTCCAATACCTTGACAACACAAAACTATTTTGTTATTATTCTATAGAGGTAATCATGAAAAATATCAAACTCGATATAAAGTCAGTAATAGATGAGCAAGGTACACAGATAGACTTTTCACGTAAAACAGGAATCGCTCCAAATAGAGTAAGTAGCTTATATCATGGGGTAACAATGATTAGGTTGAAA
>Ga0209977_10000330_pt1 | contig 18508 bp, 16 predicted proteins | sample SumtaG_2_FD_183113 | JGI IMG/M metagenome (GOLD analysis project Ga0209977, IMG submission 183113) | Deep subsurface microbial communities from Indian Ocean to uncover new lineages of life (NeLLi) - Sumatra_00607 metaG (SPAdes) (version 2) | ecosystem: Environmental > Aquatic > Marine > Oceanic...
GCCATAGCTTCATAAAAACCCATCTGATAGAAAGTGGATCCGAAATCTGGAACAGCAAACCAATCATTTAATCCATGATAAGATTCCATTAATATTCGATACTCTGGTAATCTAATATCTAATGTGAACTCAGCAATATCATAAATTTGACCTCCGGCGGAAAGGTTAATTTGAAAGGTCTTAATCTCTGGAATGGCATCTTTTTGAATTTCAATATCTATTTCTACAAAATCAATTCCAGAGTTAGAGAATATAATCGTTGACTTATCTATAGATAGAGATACACCTGGAATATAAGATGGAATTTCAATATCAAATGTATTAACATTTCCAGAAATTACAGTTAAATTAAATTTTTGACGGTCTCCCGGGAAATGTAATAAATCATAAGGTTTGACTGGAAGATCATCAGGGAATAGTTTTGCTGTATCATTATAGTCAGGGGAAATGCTGTTTAAATAATCTAAGGATGCAGTTACATTTATTATCCCTGCTCCAGATTTAAGAATATCATCTTCATTTTCATATGGAAGTTTTCTTGCTCTTTCTAATAAAGCTATTCTAGCAGTTTCAGGAGTAATATTAGGATACGCATCCAATAGGATTGCTAATGCTCCGGCAACCATAGGACAGGAAAAACTCGTTCCACTTAGAGGAATATAATCCGCATCACCTGTAAAATCAAAAAAATTATCTTTATAACGTTCTCCTCTGGAAAATGTGGAATCTTTTGCATCTGTGGAAATAATATTAACACCAGGAGCAACAACATTAGGATACCCTAAATACCGAAAAGTTGGACCCAAACTGCTAAAAGAAGCCAGATTATCGTTTTTATCTGTAGCACCTACAGATATTACATCAATACCAGAGGCAGGAGTTGAACCTGTAAAATATTCGGGTCCTGAATTACCGGCTGATGATACAAAAATAACACCATAATCATTTTTAGCAGTTGATATAGCTTTCGTTATATTATCGGAAAGGATTGGATATCCACCACCAAAACTCATGGAAATTATATCCGCTCCAGCACCACCTGAACTTTCTGGTTTAGAACTCCACTCAATCGCGTTTATTATATCCCCTTCAGCTAATCCACTTTCATTTCCTGCTCGTGCATTAATTAATAGTACGCCTGGAGCAACACCACGATATTCACCTGAGGAACCACTACCATCACCCGCAATAATTCCTGCAATGTGAGTCCCATGACCAGTAATATCATCAAATTCCCATGTTTCCTCTTCACTCACAAAATTTCTGTTATTTATAATATTCAAATCTGGATGGGGATATATTCCAGTATCAATCACAGCTACCTTCACACCAGATCCATCATAAGAAAGATTTTCTGCTCCAATAGCAGAAAGCCACCAATTAGAATAATCATCACTATTTAAAGCACTCAATTGAATTACATCATCTTTAATATAAGGCAATTGATAATATTTCGATTGATGAATTTCTATTATCGATTTAATACCTTCTATTACATTTTTTTTCATTATAAGTTGATTTGGATTGATTTTTATATAAGTACCAGAGATAATCTCGTAGTTTTTCCTTAACTCGTAATCACCAAATACCGAGTCTAAGATGTTGATTCGTTCTTCTTTAGATAAGGATTCCTCAAATGATATAATAACGTTTATATCTCTTGGATTACTTTCTGGGCTTTTAATTAGATTAACACAAAATTCATTAAGATTTTTATCAAATTTTGAACTCTGAAAGCTTGAAGAACTTTCTTGACTAATATCATTTGAATTAATATTTGTTTCAAAGGATGAGGTTAAAGAATCTAGATTTATTTTTGATTCTTGATTTAGATTATAAGAATCAGAATTAACTAATTGTATTCCGATAAATGGAATAATAAAATAGCTAACAAGAATGATTGTAAGAATTATAAGGTTAATTTTATTTTTTAGCCTTGTCATAGATTATATCAAATAAAACACTTATTTAAACCTAAAGATTTTGACCTAAAATATTTTTAAAAATCATTAAATATTTTATACATTACAAATGGGTATTGCTTAACTTAATAAAAATTAGAATTTATCTTAGTGTATTTCTTATGAAAAAGTATAGTTTTAAAGTACTATTATTAGGTGCTCCTGCTGTAGGAAAAACTAGTATATTATATCGGTTTGTAAAGAACAAATTCTCTCATGATTACATAACAACTATAGGTATTAATTATTTAATTAAAGAAATTACTTTAGAATCAAAAAACATTGCTAAACTGGTTATTTGGGATATAGCGGGTCAGAAAAAGTTTAAATTTTTGCATAAACAATACTATGAAGGAACTCAAGGCGCTCTAATAATTTTTGACCTTACAAGACTCAATACATATGAAGAGATTGAACAATGGCTTTCAGAGATGTTTGGAATATTAAATGAAAATATTCCTTTTATTATCATAGGAAATAAGTTAGATTTGGTAAAAGAAGTAAGTCGCTCTATTGATAATGAGGTTGTAAGAGAATATGCAGAAGGTAAAGATAGTATATATATAGAAACCTCAGCTAAAACTGGTGAAAATGTTGAAGAAGCCTTCAGAGAATTAACCCAGCGTATGATTAAGTATGCTTCTTAAATGGAATTATAAGGATTTTTTCTTTTTTCCTTATATGTGCTAAATAATAAAATTTTTGATATTTAATAATTTAATAGTTTTTACTCCATTATTTCTTTTCTATTTCATATATTAGCTTAAAATCTAAGATTTCGTCCTGAAAGGTAAATTCAGAGTCTGATTTCGATGAAAATTTCTTTGAATAGGCAAAAAAAATCTTAAGTGGGTTGTATGGTGGGATGTTAAGATATAATGATTAAGAGAAAAGCTTCCAAAGAATTTTAAATTGTTCTATTAGAACAATCCTATTAAGTATTTATCTTCTCAAGGAGTTTTTTCCTTATGAATTCATTAGAATAAGTGAGTTTAATAAATCCAATTTCAATCCTAATTTCAGGTTAAAGATATTTAATAAGAAATCCTATATTTATTTATGAGATTCATTTGCATTAAATACTCAGGACTCCAGTTTAATTATATTTTCGAGACAAATTCATTTGTATTTATTCCACTGAATGATGTAGGAGATAGGGAAATATTTGATGCAGAATTCTTTTCTAGTAATTTCGAGATGAATTCAGAGTTCTATGTATTATTAAAAGAACCTTTTGATATTGATCTTACAATAGAAGCCTTTTCCGAAGAATATCTTAATAAATTCAAGTTATTAGAAGCACTTCTTAATCTACTTTTCTCTAATTACTTCACACGAGATTATATCTTTATACTCGAAAAGAAAAATTCCAGTTGCATTGTTCAAAAAGCGTTTAAACCTCTCTCAACTAAAAGTAATAAAATCAACCGTCCGCTTCTTTGGAAAGATGCAATATTCACAAAATTCTTGCGGGAGATAATAGATAAAGCTTTTGAAAGATATAATTCTATGACTAAAAAGGAAGAGTTCGCCCAAAGATATGCCTTCTCTGTGGATATGTATCTCAGTGGAAAGTTTGGAGAAAATAGATTACGAAATGTTTCAGATTTATGGATAAGTCTGGAAGTTTTATCCGATATTACAATCTCTAATATTTTACATTCACATGGAACTTTCCAAGTCGATGATTTTTTCAGTGAGGTAAAGGATATGGTAAATGAATATGCTGCCAATGTACCCCCAGAAAATATTGATTGCTGGTCACCTCTAAAAGAGAATTTTTCAGATCATATACAAAATAAGATCACCAAATATCTCCCTATCTTTCAAAAATGTGTAAAGGTGGCTGAACACTATCTGGATATTGATAATATTAAAATTGAACTTCCAGATTTAACGAATTCTTCTAGATCTCAAGAGGATCAGGATATTATCAGAGAATTCAGGAACTTTCAAGAATGGATGACTATTAAGAAAGTTCTTAGAAAGATATATGACGAGCGCAATGCTCTCTTTCATAGGGGAAAAATTAGTGAAAAATGGTCTCTTAAATTTGACAGGATTAAATCAAACTTCATAAAAATTTTAGAGCAATTATTCTTTCAGGTTTTAGGTTTAAATATGGTAAGGTTCTATCAAATGGGATATCCCTATCAAAAGATCTTTGGATTACCAATTAATGAAGGGGAGTTTAATAATTTAGGTGATATTTCACAGCTTAGCTATATATATATGCACAAGGAATATATTGAACCACTTCATACTGATTATAAAAATCCTTTTGATTATAGCCCCGTAAGAGAAAAATATATATTGCTTAAAGATAAAATGAATCCTTGCCGAACCCTTTTAAATGACTCAGAGGATCGTATTTTAACATTTCTCAAAAAATCCCATCCAATCAAGTTGTTGAGTGATGGTCTAAGTTTTAATGATTCCCTGAATTACTGGATAATTAAGGATAGAATTTTCTCATTTGAATTGGATTCAAAAATTAACATATACACTTGGGATAAAAGAGAAGTAGTTATTAAAAATCAGGATATCACTGACATTTCAAGTATCTTTCTAGGGATGTTTAACCTAAGTGAAGTTAGGCACGGTGTGGATCATATCATCTCTCCTTTTAAAATTAATCCCCCTTATATATCTTTTAAATTTAATTAAAGAATTATTTCTAATAGTAAATTCAGCGTCCGATTTCAATAGAAATTTTGTTAGGAAATTAGGAAAATTATTTCCTAATATATTGAACAAGAAATGCCCCTATTTTACTCCTAATATTCGCTACTATTCGTATTACTCCAGAAGGTTTGAAATAAAAATAAAATTCAGAAATTCCTGGAATATCTACCTCAATTGAATCCATATATTTTTTACTTAGAGTAAATTGTCCAAATCCTGTTGAAGTTTCTAAAAACTTTTCGAGTTCATGAATGGATATTGAAGGAATGTATTCATGTTTAAACATCAAAGACTTTTCATTAGCAGCAATTATATCTAAGCTATACATTCCTGCAGAAACAAGTTCATTTGGAGATATATACCCTTTTATTTTCCGATATTCAAAATATTCGGGATGATCTTTTCCAAGTTCAGAAATATTTCCTGATAATTCTGCTTCAACCCATTGTACCTCTTTTTTTTCATTTATTTTTCTTAAAAAATCATAATACTCAGGAAGAATTACAGATATACTAATTTCTTTATTATGAACCTTTAATAATAACTCTTGAGCTTTCGCTTGATAATTTTTGTTATTTTGATTAAGAAATGTTTTTTTTTCTTTTTCAATACTCAGTTTTATAATTAATTTTCTTAATTCTGGAAAATCTAAGTTTTTCAATTCTACACTTTCATTAATTTTATTTATTTCATTAGGTTGTAGGAAGAGATTAAGAAGACTTTCTTTTATTGAGTATAAATCAATATCTTCATCTATAGGTTCATAATAATACCTGGAAGAACCGGGATCAATAATTTTAATTTTTTTTACATTACTTTTATTCTCATCTGAAAGCATAATATTTCCAGGATGCAAATCACGATGTAAATCGAGATTTACCCTAAATTCATTGATTCCATCAAGAGCTTGGTTAAGGTAGTTTAATCTTTCATAATATGGTTTTTCAAAAAATATTCGAGAGTCTATTTCTTCAAAATTTTTACCTTTAATATGTTCTAAGATAAGGAAGAAATATTTTTTTTCATCATATTCTATAATACTTTTATCAAAAATCTTTACGACATTCTCATGGTCAATTTTCATTAACTTTTTAGCATCTGATTTGTAAATCTCTTCAGTAATGCGACCTAATGCTTCATTATATACTTTTGCTACCCTTACTTCTTTATCTTCTCTACTATAAATATAGAATATCTCAGCCCACCCTCCACTTTTGTTCATAGGTTCAAGATAAATATAATCTTTATCTTCTAATGCTGATTTAAACGTATCAAGAAACTCTTCCTCACTAAACATTTCTAATCCTGATAACTCTTGTTTACTGAACTTATTTTTTTGTCTTAATCTATAATAATTACCTAATAAATATATCTTTTTCTCGAAATTGTTAACGTCTCTCTATTATATCCCTCCCCCGTGGTGCCCCTACCTAAAAAGGTAGGTTCTTTACTAAGTAATTATAACATACATTATAAATACCAATCAAACAGGGAGAAAATTAGTTGTCCTCTCAAGATCGGATGAAGTTATATTCTATTATTAGATTTTCGTCAAAAATTTGAAAGTAATAATGGAAAGGGATAATCTTTAAGATCTGCAAATATTACATAAATTAAAATCCTTTTTTCTCACTTTTTTAAAATTCCTTTAAAGGACTAAAAATATTTTTTTGAGATTCTATACTTTAATCAGTGAGTTCTTACATCACAAATTGAATTTTTTTTTTTAAATTATAGAGTAGAAATACATTTAAGAATTCAAAAATAACTTATTACAATAATTAAGTCAAAAGAGATGATTGAATTGCATTGGAAGGTTGAATCAAATTTTAAAGTGAAAGTTGGAGGTAATATTTTTATTAATACACCAAATTTAATAGTATATAGAGAAGAACCATTATTTAAAATGTATAGAAGCACTTCTGATGGTTTACTTGGAATAGACTTTGATATTTATAACAACAGTGGTGATAAAGTAGCGACAATAAGGAAAGGTATGATTCATGCTGGTAATGAAAAAGACTTTACTATTGTAAAGGAGTTTGATCATTATACCATCACAGAAAACTCATCAGGTAGAATAATATGTGATATTAAAAAAAGAGAAGAAGCAGGTGAAGTAGAATTAGAATTGAGTGTTCGCATGCATACTAAAGATTGTTTCTTATTTGACGCAAATCCTACAGGAATAAATGTGAGAGGTAATTATTTATCTGGTAATACTTTTGTCGGTTTAGGTGTTGGAATATTAATTGCTCCAGCTGATTATATTCCTAGAAATTTAACTGTTGGAATAAGAATTCATATTAATTTATAATTCTGAGTATGCTATACAATTATAAACAGAAATTAAGAAAAACAAATATGGAGTCATAATTTGCCAAAAGTAAAGAAGTAAGTCACTGATTTATTAAGCAAACTTTCAGCATTCAGTTATTATTATAACCAAGTAAATTTCCAAAACACTGATGTTAGATATTAAATAAGTTTAAATTTTTTACTTATTCATTCTTTCTCTTTATTTTCTCCCTCCCCCGTGGTGCTTTCTCCTGAAAAAGTAGGTTCTTGACTTTATATTTATAAAATTCCATATAAATTAGTCATTAATAAAGGAGAAAAATACTTGTCCCCACATTATTAGATGAAAACATACAAAAAAATAATCTTTTTGAAGCCACAATCCGTTGAAAAGGTTAGTTTCTCCTTGATCTGGACACAATAAATGTGAGTTGAAAATATTCTATTCGTGAGGAAAATTGTTGTCTCCATTATTTTTGTTAATTTCTCCCTCCCAATATTTGAATAAACACTTTAATTTTTACTAAACGTATATATATTATCCTAAACTCAAAACTGATAAAAATTTGGTAAAATTGAGACTTCTAAATAAACAGTTTACTGATAATTTAATCCAGCACGGATTTATTATTGGTAATACGAAGTCTAAAAATATCGAATTACCTAAACTCAGTAATCGGGAGTTATATCTAGCATTTTTACTTGGCTATTACGATGGTGATGGCAAGGTACATACTTCAAGAATAACATGTGGTAGTAAGAAGTTCCTAATACAAATTCAGGAGCTTTTTAATCTTAAATATGTTATCGCGAAAAAATTTAGTGGCCCAACCCCTATTAATGGAGTAGTACTTCATGGAGAGTGCTATGAAATGGGGTTTGGAAAAAAATTATTCAATGAAATGTTGGATAATTACGAGTTCAGCCTACCTAGGAAAAGGAATTATCTTTAATTCTTTTTCTTTTTTTCTTAATGATGGGAGTTTGATAGAGAGAGTTTGATGTTGAACAAGACAAGAAGAAATACTAAAATTTCCTCTTTTTTTCTTTTTACCCCTATCTAGGTAAAGTAATAAAAATTTTGATTTTCTTTTAAAAATCTCGATTAAAATACAAGATTCATTAGCGGACTTAAATTCAATTTGCCCATAATAAGAAGTGGCTATGGAGTCGGCGGGAATTGAACCCGCGGCCTTTCGCATGCCAAGCGAACGATCTTCCACTAATCCACGACCCCAATATTATATATTTAAAAACAATCCCAAATAATTAAATTTTATTATTTGAGGATTTAGTTTTTTCTTTATATACTTTTGATTGAAGTTATAATAGATAAATTAGAAAAAATTATGAGATGATAATAATTTATGGCGGGATTAGATAGAATGTATGATGCCTGTGCTTTTATTCAGGAGTATATCGAAATCCAGATAAGAGAGTTTTTAGAAGACCCTATGAATGAATATCAAGATCCAAACTGGGTTCAAGCGGCACTTCTCTTTGAACGGGTTGTAGTCCCCTGTGAAGAATATACATTGAATGGATTAGTTGATTTAGCAAATGATATTGTGAAAAAAGCAGATAAGTATAAGACACGTGTAATCTATCAACGCATTCCAGGGATGTATAATAAAAAAATTGTAGAAACTAACTCTCTTGATTTGGATAATTTGTCTAAGGATATACGGATTATAGAATATGATGCAAATATAGAGAGTATTAAGAAATTAATGGAAGAAAAAGAAAGAATTAAGTCTGAAATTGAAAATTTTATGAAAACCTAAAGGTGGTGAAAATAACGTTGGAAAAATATATGTCAACATGGAGGAATAAGTGGATTACCTCTCATGCCGCTACGATAGATGATTTTATTGACACATTTGAGTCATTAGTAAAACAATTTCGGCAATGGAAGGAATGGGGTATTAAATTAAATGATGATAATGGAGTAGGAGATGATTATGCCACATTTATAACTGATGATATGGATGTTGCTATTAAAGCGGGATTCATGGTTTTTATTGGTGATGATCGTGAGATAGAATATCTTATCACATTATCAGGGAAAGAAATTAAAGTTCCGGAAGAAAAATTGAGAAACCGAAAAAATTAAAATAATACAAGAGAAGAATTATGAAAATTAAGGGTGAAAAATCAATCTTGGGTCAAGATATTAAGACTAAGAGTTTTTAATTCAGGGTTAATGGTTTAATAATATAAAGTTATACTCAAATTTAATTTTATTTTTCAATTTTTCATAAAGATAATCAAACAATAAATTTAGTCGTACTCATCCAGTGTTTAACAATGCTTTACTACTTTGATAATCAAATTTTATATTGAATAAGTGTGATATTTAATATAAATAAATACTGCAAGACTTCACGATTAAAAAAATCATTAAAAAGTCTTAATCCAACTCTTTCTGGAGAAGATATTAATAATGCAATTGAGATTATATTAAAAGATCGAACTCTTCTAAATCCTGTTAATGCAAATGAAGAGATTTACAATACAGTCAAAGATGGCATTAATATTCGAGTAAAAAAAGAAGATGGGACTGAATATACAGAAAGAGTGAAGGTTATCGATTTTGATAACCCAGAAAATAATGATTTTTTATTAGCTTCGCAATTATGGATTCAAGGTGAATTATATCTTAGACGTCCAGATTTAATTGGTTTTATAAATGGTATTCCCCTAATTTTTGTAGAACTCAAAGCGCTACATAGAAATTTAAAACATGGCTTTGATAATAATCTTACAGATTATAAGGACACAATTCCTCATATTTTCTGGTATACTGGTTTTGTTATGATCTCAAATGGGTCTGAAAGCAAGATAGGAACCTTTAATTCTCCATGGGAGCATTTTAACGAGTGGAAAAAAATTAGCGATGAGCAAGAAGAAGGTATTGTCTCACTAGAAACTATAATCAGAGGGACCTGTGAAAAGAGAAGGTTTTTAGATATCCTAGAAAATTATATCTTTTATCTTGATACTGGTGGTGCTCCAAAAAAAGTGCTGGCTAAATATCACCAGTATTTCGGGGTAAATAATGCAATCGAAGCATATAAAGCCAGAGAGAAAAATGAAGGTAAATTAGGAATATTTTGGCACACTCAAGGTGCTGGAAAGAGCTTCTCAATGATCTTTTTTATAAGAAAAATTTTAAGGAAATTCTATGGAAATCCTACATTTTTAATAATTACAGATAGAAAAGAATTAGATAAACAAATATATGAAAATTTCTTGCATTCTGGCACAATAACCGAAGTACAAATCCACGCTGAAGATGGTAAACACTTAAAACAGCTCCTACGAGAAAATCATAGGACTGTCTTTACTCTTATTCAAAAGTTTAAAACGGAAAGTGGAGCACCATATCCTAAATTATCAGATAGAACAGATATCATAATCATTGCTGATGAAGCTCATCGAACTCAGTATGATACATTAGCCCGAAATATGAGATCTGCATTACCAAATGCTGCTTTTATCGCCTTTACAGGAACTCCCCTCCTTGTGGGAGAAGAAAAGACCAAAGATGAGTTTGGCGATTATGTTAGTATTTATAATTTCAATCAATCAATAGAAGATGGCGCTACACTCCCGATATTTTATGAGAATAGATTACCAGAAGTCCAAATTGTAAATCCTGATTTTGATGATGAATTGGACCAGATTGTTGAGAATGCAATGCTCGATCCCCGACAAGAGAAGTTGCTTGAACGAAAACTTGGTGATCAATATCATATTGTTACTCGAGATGACAGATTAGAAAAGGTTGCAGAAGATATTGTGGATCATTATATAAATCGAGGATATTTAGGTAAAGCTATGGTAGTTTGCATTGATAAACCCACCACTGTCAAAATGTTTGATAAAGTAAAGATTTGCTGGGAAAAAGATCTTAAACAACTTAAATCAGATTTAAAAACCACCTCAGATCAAATCGAAATCGATGAAATCCAATCAAAAATTGATTTTATGGAATCCACAGATATGGGTGTGGTCGTTAGTAGTGAGCAAAATGAAATTCAAAAATTTAACAACCTTGGTCTTGATATTTTAACTCATAGGAAACGCATGAACGATGAGGATCTTTCCAAAAAGTTTAAAGATACGGATGACCCTTTCAGATTAGTCTTTGTATGTGCGATGTGGCTAACTGGTTTTGATGCTCACGGACTTTCTACACTTTATTTGGATAAACCCTTGAGGAATCATTCCCTTATGCAAGCAATAGCAAGGGTAAATCGAGTTTTCAAAGATAAACCAAATGGATTAATCGTAGATTATTATGGCGTCTTTAGAAATCTAAAGGATGCTCTTGCAATTTATACAATTGATATTAGAAAAGAAGATATCCCAAGAAAAGGTCCAGCAATTTCTAAAGATAAACAAATCGAGGACCTTGAAAAGGAGATTGAAAAATTAACTAATTTTTGTAAGGATAAAGATATCGAGATAGATGTAATCTTAAAAGCGGAAAAGCTCCATTTAATTAAACACATTACTGATGCGGTAGATATTCTTGTTTCTGATGACAACTCAAAGAGAGAATATCTCATCCAAGCCACAATTATACAACATCTATATAGGGCAATCTTACCAGATAAAAGATCAAATAAATATTCAAAAATTGTATCCCTCTTTATTGTATTTAAAATTAGAATATATTCCTTGGATCCCGCAGTGGATATTTCAAAAGTAATGGATGAGATTTCTAAATTACTTGATAAATCAATCGCAGCTGAAGGTTTTATAATCAAAGCATTGACAGGCGATGATATCCAACATTTAGTGGACCTTAAAGACATAGATTTAGAAGAATTAAGAAAGAAATTTCGACTAGGAAAAAAACATATGGAAATTGAGAAATTAAGAAACATGTTGAAATTAAAGCTCGCAAGATTAATAAAAATTAATCCTATTAGAAAGAAATATGCTGAAATTTATCGTGACCTTGTGGATCGCTATAATGAAGGTATCTTAAGCGTAGAAGAATTTTTTGAAGAACTTTTAGCTTTTATTAAAAAATTGGATGAAGAGGAGAAAAGAGCTCTTACTGAAAATCTTACAGATGAAGAATTAGCTCTTTATGATTTGATACTAAAAGATGGATTAACGGATGAGGAGAAAGAGGAAGTAAAGAAAGCTTCCAAAAATTTATTAGATGTATTAAAGAGAGAGAAATTAGTATTGGATTGGAGAAAGAAACAACAAACTAATGCAGCGGTACGAAATACGATAGAAGTTGTGCTTGATGATGAACTGCCACCGAGTTATGATGAAAAAGATTATTATGAAAAATGTGAATTAGTTTATTTACACATATCTGAGAATTATTACGGAGCAGGACAAAGTATTTACACCCAAGTCATGTCCACGTAAAAAAATTTTAAAATTACTATTTGATAAAAACAAAGCCTTTTAATAAATTACGTGAAATAAGGTTTTCAAGAATTAAGGTAAATATCTAAGTAATATTAGAATATTATCATAATCATACTTTCTAATTATTTTTTTATTTTAATCCATTTCAATTTCATCTTCTTTAGGAGTTCTACCATAATAATTAGATAATTTGTCCCTTAAATCTTTTCTAGTATCTATAGTTAGCTGTAAAATCTTTGAATTTAATAAATTATTCTTAATTTCTTCTCCGGGGTTTCCTATTTTATCACAATTAATACAATAAATATTTCGAAAATTTATCATATAATATGTAGTTTTAATATTTTCTTCCCTTCTATGAATCTCATAAGGTGGGAAATAATCATTCTTTTCATAGATAAAAAGATCTAAAAGAGCATAATCCAAACCGACAGCCCTTCTTTTAGTTTTCTCTTTAATAGGAAAATCTTCCCATATCTTAGTGGGAACAGTAAATTCTGGTTTCATTTTCCGATTTATTCTAGTGAAATCTTTTGCAAAATAGGAATTATAAAAAAAGCTGCTTCGTATTTCAATTAACGGAGTTAAGGATATTAATTTAGGTCCGATTGAACAACAAGGAGAGATTATTACCGAAAAATTTGGTAAATAAACTTCAATTTTATACTGATTTCCTACAGTTTTTAACACGGGATCATCTATAAAGGGTGTTGTTGTAATAAATCCCTTTAAAACATCTCCAAATCTTAAAACAGGATCTATATTCGTTTGATAAAACATTTTTACACCAATTATTCGGGATAAAATTCGTCAACATCATGGTAACCTTGAGATGTCATCTTCTGTTTAAAATCTAGAAATTCTTTATTAATTTTGATTTCTAGTATTCCGATGAATTCATGATTCAATGTTAATTTAACTTTTACAACATATTTATCAAATGGATAATCCACTATTAAATATTCATCAGAATCTTTAAATCCTGTCCCTTTTTCTTCCAATTCAATAGGATCTATCAAACCAGTGCTATTCTCTTCTAATTTTTCTAATTCCTCATTATTATACAATTTATTCACCACTTTCTTTTGGTTGTCTCATAAAATTATAAACAGGTTCCTTAATTGTTTTTGTATATTCCTCATTGATTATTTCATGTAATTCATCTAAAACAGGTAAACAGTTTTCAGGGGAGATATCATTAGCAAAACCATCAAAATCTAAAATCAGTTTATATTCATTTTCTTTCTTTTGTAAGGATTCAGCATAAATCAAGAAATATTCTCTTATTTTAAAAACTGTTCTAAAATTCATAGCATCTGCATTAGTTAAATCAAATCTCTCAAGAGGAAATACCGAATTATAGTAAGATTTAAATGTGGAATTATCTTTAGAGGGAATAGGGCATTCATCAATATATCTTAGTCCAATACGTTTGACAACAGGTATAGGAATAATTTCAAAAAACTTTTCTAAAACATATTCTATTATTTCTCGAAATTTATCACCGCCTTCTAAATTATAAGTCTTATGATGTTTAGAAGTAATATCTAATGAATCAGTTAAGATATTCAATTCAAAATCCTTTTCTGATTCAAATTTCCAAATTTTGGCACCTTTTGTTTTTTCTAAATCTATATCTTCAATCTTAGCTTTTGGTCCAATATCAGCAAATAATAATTGCTTTCGGAAAATCAGAGATGATTTGGGAAATACTTCCATTATCTTCATCTGCAATTCACCAATTTTATTTTCAATATAAAACAGATTCGGAAATCGTATTTGAAAAATTACCTTTTTAACTGTTGGATTTGGAAAAATTTCATTAATAGTCAATTCGGTGTTCCTCTATAGAGTATTCTAATAGAAATGGATTTATTCATAAATTAGTACAAATAAAAATAGTCTTAGTTATTTATAAAGAAGGGGTATAACATAAATTTAATTAATTCTAATATTGAATAAATTAGTTGTCTTCCTATTAAGTTCTAATAATACTGATAATTATTTTCATATCCTTTTAATAACCTCAATTAATTAATAGTTCAAGGAAATTTAGATGTTTATTAAAATTTATAAGCTCTATATAGATATGTCTAGTATTTACATTTTTGTATTCTAACTAGAAGAAAAGGTTTTAAGAACAAAGTGGAATGGTATGATTACATTTTCAATCTAATTTGAGATCGTTATCCGCTTATTTTTGTAGGAAGTAATAATAAGAGGAGTTTTATCAACTCATAAATTCTAGAAATGTGTTTTAATTTCTAGATTTTATACTTTGTAATTGTAAAAAATCGTTGACATATTATATTTCTTAAATAATTTTACTATATCTTCATATTCAATTAATTCAATTTTTTCTTCCTTAATTTTATTGATTGTGTAATTCTAATATTTCGAAAGAAGGCTTTCAACCATATTTTTAGAGTGAAACCCGCTGTATGATACGATTATTAAAGGAAAATAAATCTTTTTTATAATATCTTTCGATTCATAATTAAATAGTCAAATCTTATATTTATGAATATAAATTATTAATTCATTCGTTTTTAGCAATACAATTTCTTTTCCTTTTTTCCTTTTTCTATATTATTTCTATTTTTTATTTAAATTAGGATAAATTATAATTTTCTAAAATCCTAAAAAATTATGGATTATAAATTTAAAAGTGACAATGTTTTTAAAAATAATAAAATCAAGTATAGAATGAATAATGCTGGAAGAAGTAAATTCACATCGAAATATTGTTGATTATATATTTCTATTACGGATTATGAAGTTTTCAAAATCAGGGCTTATTAAATTATTTCAAATTCCAACAATGGAAATATCTCGATTAAAATCCTTAAATAAAGAATTTTTAACTAAGATTCTGCTTACAAAAAAGAAATCAAACCTAGAATATTTCAATAAAATTTCAAAATTATATGATTTTAATCCTAACGAAGAAGAATACTTTAAATTGGAGAAATTAGTTAAATATTGCATCCAAAAAAATATTATAATTGTAACACCTTTCGATAAAAATATTCCTAAATTGCTACAAATTTTGCAGCCCGGAAAGCGTGATTTAGTATTTATCAAAGGTCAGATTATAGATAAAGATTTAAAATCTTACTCTATATGTGGATCTCGAACGCCAACAAAAGAAGCAATTGCTAAGACTCGGCAAATCGCGGAATTGCTAGCTAAATATAAATTTACGCTTATAAATGGTTTTGCAAAAGGTATAGATATTGAGGCCTTTATCGGAGCTAATGCGCAAAATGGGAGATATATAGGTGTTTTAGCATCTGGAGTTGAAAATGTTTATCCTAATGAGAATAAACAATATGTACATTCAGTTATTAAAAATGGTGCCTTAATTTCTCAAAATCTTTTATGGAATCGTATAAATAAGTTCGCACTACAAATGAGAAACCGATTTTCTGCCCAATTATCATTAGGTAGTATCTTCATTGAAGGAAATTATAGATCAGGAACGATATGTTTCTGATTTGTTATTGAATTAAGATCCTAATAAAGTTTTATGTTCATTAAAAATTAAAGAGAAATTTTGATTTTTCGCTCATTTGTATTTTCCTTCGTTTTGAGAGACACAAGGTTCGAGCGTTTTAAAATTTTGTCCCAATTTCCTTTGAAATTGGGTTTGAAAGGTAAATTCAATGTCTGATTTCAATGGAATTTTAGTGAAAAAAGGAAACCCAAGAAGCATAAAAAGGAAATGTTCATCATAAAGATGGAAATTTTTTAGAAACTTATTTAAAATAAGTAAATAAAATATTTTTGAGAATGACTAATAATAATGATAGTAATGTACTTAAGGATATTTTTTTAAATGAATTAGCTACAATTGATGCTAATATTGGTAGATATGATACACATTCTCTAATCATTAAAGGATGGGGAATTTCTTTATGGGCGGGACTTGTTTATTTTGCTATCAAAGAATCAGCCTACTTGTTGTTTGCGATTCAGATTGTCGCATTGATAATCTTTTGGTCATTTGATGCGTTATATAAATATTATCAACGGAGATTTACCATTCGATCTGAAAAAATCCTCACTTTTTTACAGGATTACATCATTGTTCAAGACGATGACAATCTCGAGTTCAAAAAAAACAAACAAAATGATCAGGAAAAGAATAAAAATGATAAGGAAGAGGATACAATTCAGCATACAATACCACTAGTTATTCATAGAGAAGAAAGTCCTATGAAAATTTCTGAGAATGGGGATAAATTAAAATCTTTAAAAAGGTGTTTTATTTTAAGAGCAGTAAGTACAGTTTATCTATACCTTATATCTTCAAGTTTTTTAATTGCTCTATTCGTATCTGTTCCTGATGTTATATGTCGAAGATGGTGGATTTTTGGTTTTAGCATAGAGATTATGGTTTTTGCGGTTTTTAATTATATCTTCGGATATGACAATGCCATTGCGGGATATATTAATAAGAGAAAGAAAAAATATAAAAAATTCAAGTGGTTCTTTAATTTTTTTCGGTGGGCTACATTTATTATTATTGGAATAAGTTTCATTCTCTTAATTTGCGAAATAGATACCATTTCTATTTAATTCCTCTTGAGTAGAAGCAGAGTCTAATATTTCAAACTCAATCTCTGTATTAGATTGGTAACACAGATTAGTAAATCGTTTACCTCATGTTTCTTTTAAATTTCTCCATTTATTTACAATTTAATAACCTATCCCTTAATATCAGTATTTTTTAAGTTATTAATAAATAATAAAAATAGAATTAAGAAGCCAATTTAAAGAAAATGCCTTATTCACACTCAACAAATCACAGTTTTAAGCCAAAATTGGAATTTTGGAAATCAATGGAACACTTATTCAATTCATTTCCATATTGGCAAGAATGGGATAAATATAGGAATAAGCAGAGCTTTATTAGTTTTTACGAAATAGAAACGAAGGAGTCTTTTGATGTAAAGGATGATGATACTGACGTATATGGGGATAAAATAACCGAATTATTTGTTAACATCATTGGAGGAGGGAATGTATTATTTGATGATCTTCCCGAAGATCAGCGAAAATCTGCTATTGTACGTAGAAGAGTTAATTATACTGGTAAAATTATTAAGTTTTTATCAAATCATATTTCAAATCCCGAAAGTGTAAATAAATTTCAACAATTTTTTGAACTCGCATATAAATTTCTAGTCAATATACGTAATTTTGATATTAATAATCCAATTATTAGAAGGCATGGGCTAAATGACATAAATGCAACTAATTATGGAAGCAATAAAGCAGATTTCATTAAAAACTATATTAATAATGATAAAGGATTGATAAAAAACGAACAATTTAAAGAGCATTTCAACTCAGCATGTAGAAAACATGCAGTCCCATTTGTAATGTATGCTCAAAATGAGGAATGCTATGTTGTTCACATTACGGATATTTTTATTAAAAAAACAATATTAAACACCCCAATATTTTTTAAAAACAATGGTTTAAATCAAGCTAATAAGAGCTTCATTAAGGCAGTCACATTGAGAGATAGAGGGGATTATAAGGAAAGTTTGAATAATCTTCGTCAAGCAATTGAAAATGTCAGGGATGAAATATATAGAAGGTATAATCTTGGAAATCCAACTGTAAGTGTTTATAATGACCTAGAAAAACTTTTCGAAGCATATAGAGATCAAGTATTTGATTTCTCAAAAATTCCAGAATTTGAACCTAAGAGACTTGAAAAGATAGGATAACGATGATTATTCTTTAAATTTTCATATCAAATATATGATTCGAGATTTTGTTAAATTGTGATATCGCTTAAAAAAGCATAAAGTATATACTATTCTTGAAACCAAAGATAGAAAGGTAAATTCAGAGTCTGATTTCAATGAAAATTCCTATGAAATTCATTAAGTTTCTTCCTTCTGCTCTCTATCTATGCTTTAAAGATAATCTTAACAAGACTCGATTAGATTGCGCAAGACTAATTGCAGATCATATACTTTATTTAGATTATCTGCTTCTTTACCTCAAATCTTCTTCATTGATTAATTTATGACCTAAAAATTCTTGAAATAAGCTTTCATAATAGTCATCTATACGTTTCTTAACAAACCTTAAAGCCAATTTAAATGCTTTATTCGCATCATTTCCTTGGACTAATCTAATTTCAT
>Ga0209977_10000331_pt1 | contig 18483 bp, 14 predicted proteins | sample SumtaG_2_FD_183113 | JGI IMG/M metagenome (GOLD analysis project Ga0209977, IMG submission 183113) | Deep subsurface microbial communities from Indian Ocean to uncover new lineages of life (NeLLi) - Sumatra_00607 metaG (SPAdes) (version 2) | ecosystem: Environmental > Aquatic > Marine > Oceanic...
GATTTTTCTTCCAGGGAAAAAATCCTATTCGCTCTATACGAATTTGGAAGAATTAAACGAAAAGATTTTATTGACATAGAAAAACGACTTCCTTATTATGTAACAAAAAATACTTTCGATAGACATATAAGAAAATTAATTGAAAAACAATTAGTAATAAGAAAATATGAGGGTCCAGTTCACATCTACTCCATCACAGATTTAGGAATAATGACGTTAAAAAGAAGATTAGAGAAATTAAACCTTGATACTTACATAATGGATATGGAAAAAAAGAAATTAATCGATTTAATTGAGGAGAAATCTAAGTTCATAAAAAAATATATTTTTGACAATGATATTATTTTAAAATTCTTAGAGTTGGTCAATACCATTAAATCAAATAATTTAAAATTAAGCGATTTAAAACCAAAATTAGACTTTTTGATTTTATATCTCGCAGTGAATCACCCACAATTATATCCAAGATATTCTGTCTCAGAAGAGGATTTTATAAAAAAATATAATATCAAGAAATGGGAGCTAGAGTATTTTTTAGAAAAGGTCATTGAAGAAGATATTTACCAGCTCTATTTTTTCAAAATCTCTGTTAAAGAAAAGGACATAAATTTATTCTTTAGGAAAAATAGTCAGTATGGAATTATATTTGAATCCACCATAAATTCACATATAAAGAATTTTATTTATTTAGATTTATTAGAAAAAATTCAATACAATCTTGAAAGTCATAGACAAGTTTATAAGCAGATAGTTTCTTCGTTAATAGAGGGATATAATTTATTTCATGAAGATCTACGAGATGCTCTTTACCATATACTTATAAAAATCGAAAGAAAAACTATGCTTGATTTAATAGAAAAAAAAAAAATCTCTCAAATATCTTTTAGCAAACATTTTCCTATTTATCTAAAATTACTAGTAAAATTATATAGATTCGAAGAACGCAAAAAACAAGAATATGATATTGTATCAATATCTGGAGATGATTTCTTTAAGAACTATATTTTTTTGAAGATAGAAAACGACAATCCTAAACTCAATTCTGTATTTAAAGAGATAGATAAACTGAGATTAAACAGAAATTTTACTGAAGCAATAGATAAACTCGAGAAAATCATTGAAAAGTTCCCAAATGCTTATGGTTTTAATCAATATATAGAGATTTTATGTTTGATGAAAGATGATAATACGACATTGGAAAAAGTAGAGAAAGCAATTGATTTAAATCTACATCCATCTCTTTTCCATTTTTACAAGGCTGAAATATTACTCAATACGAGAAAATTTCAAAAAGCTTTAGAAGCTATCGAAGATGCAATATGTAAAAACCCTAATGTCCTTTATTATTATGTCATAAAGGTATTAATTCTGTTATCTTTAAATTCTATAGATGCGGCTAAAGATTCTATAGGAAAAGTGTATGAAAATGATGAATTCAAACTAGAAAAACGGAACGATGTTTTTGGGTATGCTTGGCTCCGTTTTATAGAAAATTACTTTCCTCCAGAATCAAAAGAAAATGAAAAAAATGAACAAATGCTTATGTTAATAGATTATCTAATTGAAATTGCTCCAGAAGATTATAAATTATATGATCAAAAAATTGACATTCTACAATTTTGGAAACCTATTATGTATGAAGAATTGTTTAAAGATATTGACATCCGAATACATCTCAAAGAAGATGTCTTTTATCGCGATTTAAAAGCATCTTTCCTGAAAAAAAAGAAGCAGTATGATGAAGCTTTAGAAACCATCGATTCCGCAATTGAAATTGAACCAAATAAGAGCTATTTATACCGCACGAAATCGAAAATACTATTTAAACTCGAACGATTTGATGAAGCCTTAGTCGAAATCGATAACGCAATTCTTAATGACTCTGAAGATAGAGATTATTACAGGTTCAAAACCTCAATTTACTTGAAAATGAAGGATTATAAAAATGCCTTAAAGTTTATTGATAAAACAATTGAACAAGAACCTAATGTGTACTATCTTGGTGTTGGAGAGGAAGGAGCAGAAATACCTATGGTTCTTTATGATGATGAGTTTGGTGAAGAAGTACTTGATGAAAGTACTTTGGATGATTATCTTACTAAGGCCGATATCTTGCTAAAACTAGAACGTAAAGAGGAAGCTCTTAAAGTTCTTGAAAAAGTGAGAGAAATTGCTGAAAATCAAAATATCCTTGACTATGTGAAAAAAGTAGAAAATAAAATTAAAAATCTCTAAAAATCAAGATTATTCAGTTTCCGATTATTTTTTAGAGAGAGTATATATTGAAAGTTAAAATAATAGGAATAATAAAAATGACAAACCAAAGAATCACAAAATATGAAAAACTACTTAGAGAGAAATACGGCTCAAGAGTGTTTGATGCTTTATTTAGGGTTAATTATGAAAATAATACTTTGTCCTTTATAAAAGATAAGATTGCACTTAACAAGTTTATAATTGAATATAAACGAAAAAATGAAGGTTGTAAAAATAAAAACTGTAAAAGTGTCTTTAACGATTTATTTTATGAACGCCCAATGGAAATCCCTGGAAGTATAAAACCATTAGATTTTACCATCGGAACAAGAGCTAGATTATTTATGGTTGTAGGGGAAGCTGCGGGTCCAGATATATCGACAAACCTAAATTTAATTTACGGTTTTATAAATCTCAACTTAAATGATGACGGAACATGGAATGAAGCGAAGAACGACAATATTTTTTCACAATTGAAGGAAACTGTAAATGATAAGGCACTTTCTGATTTAAAATTTAGCAAATTTAAAAATTGGAATCAAAAATCAAAAGCAGAGAAGTTACGAAAATTTAGAACCAGCATTGAATGCCATATTCTCTGGAAGTATTTCGCTGAAATATTCGGAGAATCTTTCGGTTATCTTAAACAAAACCTATATATAACAGACTTATGTAAATGTAATGCAAAAGGCAACATTAAATGGAAAGACTGTTTTGAAGAATGTATCAATTTCCTCTATGAAGAGGTGCATTTAATTAAACCGTTGTTGATAATATTCCTTGGAAAGAAATCCCGAGAACAATTTATAAATTTATTAATTACTAAAGGGGAAAAGGTTTCATCTGGTAAATTAAATGGAAAAGAAGTCAATTTAGAGAATTATTATGAAGATTTTAAAAAGTTGAGGTTTTTTAAGTCTTTTAGAATAGGCAATCTTCCTGTATTTATGATTAATATATATCATAATAGCTGGCTTACTAATTATCTAACCGAGGATAAAAAGAATAAAGTCGATGAATATATAAAGCAATGTAAAAAGTTCGTGCAAGAAATTGTTCTCCCCTTAATAAAGAAATGAATTGTTTCACTAAAATACTATATTTAGAAAAATCCTTGTTTTATATAATATAAAATTATTAAAATAACAAAATAATTAGATTTAGAAAAAAATAATTTAAAAAATTACGTGATTAATTATTAGTAGAAAAGAAGATCTTGACAAATTTTATAATTTACTTGATCATTTAGAAAAAAAAGTAGGTGGAAAGAGAACTCTTGGATGCCTCAAACCAAATTTAAATCTACCTAAACGAGGAGTTTACTTTTTCTACTCAAATAATGAGGTTCGAGCATCCTCAAAACAAATGCGTGTTACAAGAATAGGGACACATGCAATTTCAAAAAGTAGCAAAACTAGTTTATGGAATCGTCTTTCGACACATCGTGGAACTCTTTCAGGTTCACGCCCCGGAGGAGGGAACCATCGTGCTTCAGTATTTCGGAAAATTGTTGGGGGGTCAATTATTATGCATAATAACTTGTTTAATGATTTTCCGAAATGGGGTATTGGTGATAGTGCACCTTCTAAGATTAAGGATAAAGAATATGAATTAGAAAAATCCGTGAGCAATTATATAAGGAAATTACCATTTCTTTGGATAGAAATTGATGATGAACCAGATAAATTTAGTGATAGAAAAGTTATAGAAAGAAATTCAATCGCTCTCTTAAGTAATTTTAATAAAACTGCGATAGATCCTAGATCGAGTGAGTGGTTAGGGAAATACTCTCAAAAAGTGAAGATAAAAAATTCAGGACTGTGGAATTCTGATCACATTGATGAAGTTTATGATCCTAGCTTTCTTGATCTCTTAGCAAAATATATTGATGATATGTAATTTAACACTTTAAATATTATAAGGTTGGATAATTTCAATTTTAAAATGCTCTTCTAGTATTTTTCTGATTTCATTCTGATTTAAGGTATTTATCTTCTTAAATATGTTTATTCTTTGCCCTATGTTTTTCTTAATGAAAATTGGCCCTTCATTTATACCACATTGAGAATATTCAAGCCAAGCCTCATTGGATAATAGATTATTATTCTCTAATGTACAATAATTGGTTTTATCAAGCAATGTATGACAAATTCTGAAAAGGTTATTCATTTCAAATTTTACTTCTTCTGGTGTTTCAAAAGATATCCCGTTAATTTTCCTTAAATTTTGAATTAATTCTTTTTCATTTAATATATTAGTGTCAAACAAAGAAAAACCCAACACGCCTGAGAAAAGGTTTTCAAGCAAAATTGTGCGCTTGAATAACCAAGTTGTTATTATTTTCAATCGATTACTTAGTGTTCCATGATTTAATGATGTAAAATAAGATTTTAACCCCCCTCTACCATTTATAATCTTACCCTTACCATTAAAATGATTATAATGACCCTCAAATAACCACATTTCATGAAATGATGGATGAATTATGTAAATTTCTCTTAAGATATTATACTTCTGTTCTTTATCCTCTAGTGTTTTTATTTTTGTTTTTAAAACTTTAAGCGTTTTTTTAACATCACTAGCAATTTTAGAATGTTTTTTCAAAAAAAGCGTTGTTGCTTTATTATTATCATGCCCATAACCATTATTTGGAATTTTCCCTTTAGCCCATTTAAAGTACTCTCTTTTTAAATCTTGATGACGCTTTTCCAACTCATCTAACTCTTTCATATTGAATCTTTTGATTTTTAATTAATAATTATTTTGAAAAGTATATTGATATTTCTTTTAAAAAAAATTTATATATGTTCAAATCGTCTTCATTCAGGTGTAAATGATAAAGGTCATTTCTGAATTGCCTTAATTTGTCCAAGGGGTAAATTATTTTATTCTTATCTGGAAAAAAGTCTTTAAAAATTGTGTGCCAATTTTTTCCATATTTAATTATTCCAATATAATCGCTGAAATCTAAAAATTCCCATACTTCAAAATTGCATTTAGGGTCTTCTTTAAGTCTAATAATTTGTTTTTTATATGCGTTTTCTTTTGAGAAGGTAGGAACTCCCTGATCCCACCATTTATCTCCATACCTTTCTTTCAATTTTTCAATAAGGAATTTACGCAATTGTCTTTCAAACTCTTCGATGTCCGCTTTTGCCTCATTTTTCTGGGCGTCCATATCAAAATTGCATTCGCTTGAAGAGATAAATTCTTTATATAATACATCGGCATCTTTTTTCAATACTACCGATTTATCAAATTTCTTAACCTGAAAAATATAGGATAATGTCTTTTTGAGGTCAATTTGCTTTTGATATTCATAATTTTCTAATAATATTTTAAAAATTTTCAATGTCGCCTTCCTGAGATCAACATCCTTGCTTCTTAATAAATAATTTTTAATATCTAAATCTATTTTATATACAAAACCTATTTTTATATTATTACTTAGGTCGGCTTCTGTTAAAATATATTGTACGCATCTTAAAGTCGTTGAGATGTCATTACCATTTATTAAATTGTTTTTTAAGTCCTGAAGGGTATAGCCGTAGTATTGGAAATTCGACTTTTGTACTTTTAAACTTGTTTGTTTGTTTTTTCCCATTTTATTCTTTCTAAAATACTTTAATTTGTTTACATCGATCAAGTATTTTCTATTATCATTAATGAAAATATAATATGAAATTTTACAAATATTTGATCTTTTATCACAAATCATAAGTCACATTTTTATTATTTAAATTCTTTTTTTTAATAATTTGGTGAAGAATAGGCAATTGCTACTGATATTTAAATTTTAATAATTTCTTTTAAGAAAAAATTTTTCGTGAAATAACCGTAGTTAGAAGGAAGTTCTATATATGATACCCTAGGATACTTCACACAATTATATGCAAAGTTAGATTTAAGGTGAATTCAAAATTGATTAATAAGGATATCAATGACATTACAGAATTAGATTTACACCATCTTATTGATGATGAAGTAATTGAGAGGAAAACTCTCGATTATAAAGCAGAATTACCAGGAAACACAGATTCTGCAAAGAAAGAATTTTTTGCTGATGTCTCTTCTTTTAGTAATGCTATCTCGAGCTTTTATAATCTCTCCTATATTAAATACAGAAACTAATATTTACTTGAAGATGTTTTTGATTCTGTCATTAATCTAATAATTTTTTGTCTAAGATGATTATAGTATAATATTTAACCTATTTTGCCTTAATAATTGAAAAATATGATTGATAATATAAAAATAAAATTAGAATTCAACAAATATTAGATTTATCTCAATTTTCAAACTTTTTATGATACTTTTATTTGTACATTGGAATTAAATAGAATTCTCCTTTTACTAAAATAACAGTAACTCTTTTATAAATTATCCAATTTTTAGGAAGGAAACAAATCATTTGAAATTTATTATTTGTGAGCTAAATAAAGAAGAATTCTGATTATTTTTATATTCCTTCTTCAAGGTTATGTAAAAATCTTTAATTTTATTTATTTTCTGGATTTAAATATTAGAGATTTAAAAATATTATCCATAGTATCATTAATTTCCTCATCCAATCCTTCCCTTGAAAGCTTTAATAATTGAATTAAATCATCATCACTTAAACAAATAATGTAGTTATCATTATCTAAATAAGATTGACTTCTCTCAAGGCAAAGTTTCCGCTTTTTTACTGTTCTGCATATTAATATTCCAAAATTACCCACTCTTTTATTCAATCTTCCATTTAGTTGATCAAATTCAGGATTTTCAGGATCATCAAAAAAATTTTTTGCCTCTACAATTATATAATTCATATCAATATCTTTATACTTTTTTGGCAATTCTTTAAAGAAACCTTCTTTAGCTGAATTAGTAAATATTGTATCAATTCTTTTACGACCACGATGTTGTTCCCTTTCAAAATCCATATTTCTGAAAGAATTCGAGAACACTCTGTAAAGAATATATGAAGCTAATCTATGGTATTGAGTAGCATTTTCAATTCCATCTGGTAATCTCTTTAGAGCTTGAATATATAGATTTTCAATTGATAATTTTTTAGGATTAGGAATTACAAGATTAATTGTTTCGCCTTGCTCTAATTCTTTTGGTTTAAATCCTTTTTTGGGGGTATCAATAGAGTCATCAAAGGGGATATGTGTTTGAATTATCTCCTTATTGATTAAATTGTGAAATATATGATATTTCGTTTTTTTATATAAACGAATATCATTAAGACCGTCCGGAAATGTTTTTTCTAATTTAAATCCTGCTACAAACATTAATTCATCTAATTCCTTAGGGTTATAGTATTTATAAAAAGTCTTTGTCTTTTCTTTATCTCTCATCCATACCCCATCACCGCATACATATTTTCCACTCAATCTACGTTTTTTATATTTAGGCGGTTCTCTCATTGCATACCATAATAAATAGCTTTTATCTTTAAGACATTCATATATCTTCAATAATGCTAATAATCTTTCTGTAAAAATTGGCATAAATGGTAAGACATTGATTAAAATTCCTAAATCATACTTATTTTTATCGGATAGGAAGTTATGAGGATAAATTATACCTTTATAGTTCCCTCTGTATCTATTACATTTTACTTGTTTACTAATAGTTATTTCATTATTCGCTAATTTTTCAAATTCTACAGCACATACTTCTTTATTTTTTTTTAATAAGGGATATGTAATTCGTAGTTTTCCCGCTCCAAAATCTAAGATTGACTTGAGGCCTCTATAATTATTAAAAATCTCCTCGAATATCTCGAGTAAACTCTCACTTGGAACATTTCTTGAAGGTGCTGATTTGGTTACATCAAACACCAACTCTATTACTTTTGAATCTGCTTCATTATTAGGATCTTTTAAAACTCTGAATTTATAAATGGGAAACCTCCATAATTCAGAAGCTTCTCCTTCTTTTTTCATTTTGATTTTCTTTTTTAAGAAACTTTGGTGAAAATCTGAATTGAGATGACTTTTAGAATTCGGATATTTTAAATCTTTTCTACAAATTTCGCATTTTGGCATGAATATTTCAGGGGAAATATTTGGAATCTAATTAAATCTATATAAAATATGATTCACCTATATTTTAAGCTTTTTTATTAATTGCCTATTATATCATCGGTTAGAAATATATTTTTCATAATATTTCTCTTAATTTTTAAACTTTAAGTCTTTAACCTTTTAGAAACAAGGAAACTATTTGCGATATGATACTACTGTTATATATATTATTCCACGCGAAATAACCGACCAGTGAATTAGTTAAAAATTACTGACTTAGAAAATAAGACTATTTTATCATCTAATTGCTTTTATAAATTAAAATAATTTTTAAATATCTTTCTCATCCAGTTAAAGTCAAATTTTAAAAGTGAATGCGTAACTCTATGACTATTATCAAAATTCGTTTCAAATTTAAACTTAATATCAACAATTCCAGTTTGAGAAGCCCTATGATAACCTGTTGGTATTTTTGGAATAATTTGACCTCTAAGATTTTTAATTTCGATGATATCATTGTAATGAAATTGAATATAACCTAGAATATCTTCTAATACTCTTTGAATCCTTTCTAAAAACTCCAATGGGCTTATTCCAAATCGATTTTCAATCATTCTTGAATATTCCCTTTTTTTTCTTAATTGCGTGCTTCGAGACCGTGTCATATTAATCCATTTGTTTGCTGCTACAAGAAATTTTTTCTGTATATAGTAGTTTATAAAATCATTTAAAACTAGATTAAACTTTATTGGAATATTTAAGCATTGAAAATTTTCCGGAAAATCATTACTTTTCAAGACGCTCATTAATTCATACTGAAATACATTATTTTTTATCACTTTAGGTTGCTTTGAAATCGTAGAAATTATAAGAGAATCAAGTTCTAATTTGAAATTACTATCAATTATTATATTGATATATTCTGAGTCTAAATTAAAAAGATTGGATAAATGAAATAAATATATGTTTTCGAGCTTAATGAAGTATTTCTGATCTTCTGCTAAGTTTTTTATAGACTTTTGATCATTAATCTGTACTGAATATAATTTACTGGGTATTTCGATGGGGTTGTTAATAAATTGGTTTAATAAATTTTTAATAAACTCGTATTCATCCATATAACTACTTAAAGTTCTTAATCTATACTGGAGGGTAACGATTTCAGATTTGCCATTGTATTGTAAAAAAATTGGAGTAAAGAGATCCTCATAGAAATTAAATTGTTGAATTAAATCTGATACTACATTTAGAGCCTCTGATTTACTTATTGTTAAAATTTATCACCTTTCACTATGTTTCAGCCATTAATTTTGAATCATCGTATATATAATCTAGATCTCCCATGAATTCTTCATTATTCTGAATTTTTACGATTTCTTCATTAGAATAATATTTGTTGTTATTTGCGTCTATATATGGAATCCTAAAATGGAAATACAATATTCCTTTCTGTTTTATCTGAATATTACCAATAAAATTTTCTTGTTTAATATCAGGAGGAATATCGTGTATAAGCTCTGCTGGATCTTTTTCTATTGTTTTAATTTCTACTTTATTTTTATTTTCATCTAAAACTTTAATTTCTAGAGCGGGAATTGATATCCGAAATCCTTTTGTTATTGATATTTTAATCTTAAATATTCCATTATTAGGTGATAATTGTTCGTTGATAACTTCCAAGTTGACATTTGGTTTCAGTATTTCAACCTCAAGTACCTTTTGGCATAGTTCATTTAAATCTTTATCAAGAGCAACTATTTTCAGTGTTTCAAGATTGATTGATTTATTACCCTCAGGAATTTTAGAGTAAAATTGAAAAGAAATATAATCCAATCTTGAGTTGCCAATTTCTACTATTGTAGATTGCTTCTTTTCATCCGATTCAAATTTAACATTGAAAACTTCATTTATTATTAGATTATTTGACAGTCTAATTTCTAGCTTGAAAATTTCTTCTGAAAAGATATCTACCCAACCTAGAATATTCTCATGTGGTAAAGCCCAAGTACTACAACCTACATTAAAGTATCTTAAATCGATTTCATCAATAATATCATCATTTTCTGGTTCTACACCAAAAGATTTTCCTTCATAATAATCATTATAAACTTGAACAAGATTATTAATTAGAGATTTGCCTAAGTTTGTTAATTTATAGTAAGAATATTCATTAGATTCTTCACTCTTCATTAAAAAATTTTGAATTATGCCACCCACTTCTAATTTCTTCAGGTGATTTGTTAATGTACTTGATTCTCTCTCTGATATTTTGATGAGATCTGAAAATGATAGGTAATCGTTATCATTTAACAAGAGAGAAATCGCAAATCTAAACTTATTCTTAATTGCTCTTAACAAACTATCAAAATCATCCGGAGTTTCGACTCCAAAGTTAATAAATAAATTTTGTGGGTTCTTATTATTAAATTTATAATAATTTATATAGCTAGAAATTACACTAGTAAATGTTATCATACCAAACTTGGTTAGCTCATAAAAAGAATAGCCCGGTTTTTCACTTTGTTTTTTAAAAAAGTTTTGTATCATTCCCGAAAGCTCTAACTTCTTAAGGTGACTCGCTAGTAAACTTTTTTGTATTCCAGATTTATGGACAATTTCTGAAAATGACAAAGCTTCATTATTCTTTAGTAATAAAATGATTTTAATTCTGTTTTTATTACCTAAACTGTATAATAATGATTCAAAATCTTCAGGGATATCATCAATGTAATTCTCTAATTTAATGATCATAGTATTATAATATTTAATATCTAGTATATAAATATTTACCTAAATATATAAAAATTTATCTTTTTCCAATATTACATAAAAATATTCTGTTTAATAAATACATATGATTTCTGACAAATTTCGATTTCATTATCATAAAAGAATGTGTAAACTTTGTCTTTCTTAAGTAAACCTTTTAACATTGATACATTATAATTACGATTAATGATTACTAAAGTTCTTTCTCTTAGAGTAGGAAATTCCAATGATTTAATTAGCGATGTAAGTTCAATTAGAGTAGAATTATTGTCATTCGGGAAAAAAATGAATAGATTATAGTCAACTTCATGCATAATTTTTTCAATCTCTGATAAGATATATGCTTCATAAGCTACATCTTCCAATTTATCTGGAATTTTTATAATATCAACTGCTAATTTACTTTGCTGAAATCCTCTTTGCTTCAAATAATTTACTAGACGATCTAAAACGGGTTTATTATTTGGATGATATGAACCAAATATAACAATTCTGTAATTTTTAAATATGTCTTTTGGATTAGTGAATAGATTCATTTTTGGAAGTTGTCTTCTCGTTCTATTTATAAGATTACATAATTATAGATATTATGTTTATTTTTAATATTACATTTATAATTAAGCATAGTCCTTTGAATTTACGATTTTAGACCGTTATTTAAATATCGTGAAACGGTTATTTCACGAAGATTTGATAACCATTAAAAATTCATGCAGATTCGAGAGATATAGCATTTCAGCTTCCTCCTTCAATGCTTTATCATCATCTACTTCATATATAGCATATAATTTTGATTTTCCGTCCATCGCATGAATTAAAGAGAAAAACTTAGAATTCCTGAGGAATCTTCCTTCTTTTGAAAGCAATTAATTGTAATTTTTCGAAGGCTATCCAATGAATCAATTTTTATTATTTTCGCAGAAAATGATAGTGTTTTATCTGTGATTTTATCTATTATATTAGATTGTTTCATTATCTCAAAATATTTTTCAACATCTGTTATGCCTAAGGAATTATCCACGATAAATTTTCGAATTGTAGACTTATACACCCTTCCAGATTCAGTAAATTTATGCTTATGATATAATTGCGAAAGTAAATTTAAACAAGTTTGTTGATCTGTGTTTAATTTGATTTCTGGCTTAGAGTCTGGCCTTTCTGGTTCTCCCTCTGGCTTTGGCGAGGGTTCTGGAGGAATGAAATCAATTCCAATTTTTTGTTTGATTTCCTGGTATTGCGATGAAAAATCACTATAAAATTCTAACCAATTAGCATAGGCTTCTAAAAATTCGAGTAATTTATCAGTATCTCCACTCACTTTGGTAATACCGATGATAGGAGCAAAAGCAAAAGGATTTTGAATGTAAATAAAATACAGTCTTGAATATACCTCTTTTTCGTAGCCGATATTTTCTGCATATTCATAAATCTCTTTTTTAACTTTATCTAAAGGAGTAGGTGTAAAAATAACTAATACAACGGATTCCTCAGGATGTAACTGTAGAAATTGTAAAACTTGATATGACTTCTCTCCCTTAAAATTGGAAGTTAATTTAATTTCAACATAAGTTCTAATTTCTTTATTGTCCAGAGTATAATTAATAAAAAATCCATCAATTTTATCTCTTGTTAAACCCAAACCGGGATCAACAGGGATATCTTCACGAACGAATTTTATTGTAAGACGATTTAAAATACTTGGTAAATTTTTTTGTATTAGATTTCCATAATATTGAGCATTGTTTTTCCATTCTTTTAGGCCAGTTTCAAGAGGTTGATATATTTTTTTGTAAATATTTAGTATCTGAAGGATTTTGGAATTAGCTATTCGGCGAGATAAAGAATTATATTTGTTTTCTAATACTAGTAATGCTTGTTCAAGAAGTTTATTATCTAACTTTACTCGATCATTTGCTAGATGGTAAAAAGCAGCAAGATTTATTAAAGCTTTATCTATTTTTAGACCATAATTTCCTGGTTCTAAAACCTTCTCTGCAGAATTGTAAATGCGATTTAATCTACTTGCTACAGGTGAAATATTTTCAAACTTATGCTGCATAGTCATAAAAAGGCGATTAACACGATCTGTGCAAGCGAATACTAAAAAAATTTTAATTTGATTATCAGGTATTTCAAACATATATTTCATGATTTTAGATATCCGATTAAAATCTTTACTAAAACTTAGATCTTCTCCTCGTTCTTCTAACCATAGATCAACTTCATCGAATAAAAATAAAAATAGAATCCCATTCTGAGAGCAGAATTGCATTAAGCTAATTATTTTATTGAAAATCAACAGTGGGTCTATTAAAATAGTAGAATGTAATAAATCATCAAGTTTATTAATTTTTTGTAGCATATTAGGATTTTTTATTCTTCTTAGATCTTCTAAAATAACTTCAGCTTCTTTTAAATTGCTTGATTGTCTTATGGCAACTTGTACTTCTGCTATCTTTTGACGTAATTCTCGAGAGAATTTTCGATAATTCTCATTATCTTCATGGAATTGTGGTACCCTAGCTATAATATGAAAAATCTGTGAAAAAATATTTTCGAATATTAGTATTGGGTTTATGTGATGAATATCTTCAAATAATACAGTTACGCAATTTGGTAAATTTGCGTTAATTTCATCAGCTATTAAATTTAAAAATTGTGTTTTACTCCCACCATATTGAGAAAAGTAAAATAAATAACCTGAATTTTTCGCGTCCTCTTCTTGAATTTCCCTTAATCCCTTGTGAACGATATTTAATCCACGGTCTATTTGATCTGAAGTCACAATAAAATCTTTAATACGGAAATTTGGAGGAACTAAGTCAGAATTTATAATCTGACTATCTCCAGTTCCTTCGAAAATTCCTAGAATTTTTTTAATATAAACCTCGAAAAATGAGTAATTACTGACAAGTGTATTAAATTCTTGATATAGGTTCATTTTATATCCCAGTTGTTATTTTTATGAAACTTTATTTGATCAATAAATATTTCCTTGAAGGTTATTAAATCTGACGGTTCACCAATCTTAGAAGAACTCAAACCTATGAACCCCGGATATTTATTTGCTAATGCACCGAAGTGATCCATAAGTTCTGAGGGAAATTTGATTTTTAAAAATCTAAACTTTTCATAAGCTTCTTGGATTGACATTGTCAAAGGATAATTCATCTTTGGAATTTCTAATATTTTATTCAAAATTAGCTCATAATCGGACTTAATACCCCCTTTATAAATAATATCCCCATCTTTCAACTTTTTTATAAGTGTTCTTAAAGCTATTTCAGCTTTAATTCCGAATGACGAGAAAAATCTAAGGATTTCAGAATACTTCACACCATCTGAGTTTTGAAAAATATTATACAAAATTAATTCATGAATTGGGTCAATTTTTATTCTTTTTTCTGGTTTTTCCAAATTACCTTTATGCAATTTACTATTTAGGTGTTTTTGAGATGTAGCATAACCAGCTTTATATTCTTTTTTACAAACATCACAATATGACATATAATATTCAACCTTTGAGAGTTATTTAGTTTAATTGGTTAATTGTTATTTTTTTCTTGATTTTCCCTGAGATTTTGGATTATTTGGGTTTTTTTGATTTGCTCTATTATCTCTTGCTGCTTTAGAAGCAGGATTATTTGGATTTTTTACATTTGACCTATTATCGTTTGAACTTCGATTTTTACCCATTTTTTTTTCACTTTATTATAACAATTATTATATTAGATTTTAAAATTAACTCTCATAAAATCATCAGGATAATTTAAAGCATTGAAAAATAGCGGAGTACCAGAAAAAGATAATGGAGAAATTGGACCGATAGACATAAAAGGATATTGTTTTGTGCCAATACCACTCTGAGGATCTCTAAACATTTGATATAGTCTTATTGCGTCTTCAGCTCCCCCTATAATTTCTCTTAATGCTTGTCTTTCTACACCCCATCCAAGACCGTATCCAAATAGATATATCCTCAATTGTTCAATTATCCTGCGGTCTAAACTAGATAAAGTTTGGCTTATAAACATCCATCCTAACCCGTACTTTCTAGTTGTTCTAACCCCATCGATTAAAATTTCTTTAACATTTTCTAGATCCTCATTATCACTTCGTTCTCTTGGTGCTAATCTATGTGCCTCATCAATTATGATCAGTGAATTCAATAATTCATTATTTTTAAATCTCAATTCAGCTTCCTTAGTAATTAAATTTATAAATTCCCCTATAACGATATGTTTTATTGAATCATTCCATATCGTATCTTGGGGTATTTCAGTTTCAGATAAGTTAATAACAATCAGTTTTTTTGAATCTCCACTTATTTTCTTCACTAAATCATGCATATTAATAGCGTTTTCCTTTCCTTCATATCTAAATAGGTTGGTAACACTTTTCCAAATTTCATAGTACTTATTCTTGTCAGCATTTCTATAATTGTTTTGAACTCTCTGTCTTACATCTTTGCCTGTATAAATCATTTTTTGAACATTTTCATCTCCAAGAGCATCCCATACTTTATTAAAGGAGGATCTTTCGTATATTTTTGGTAATGTTATCTTACCCATAGCTGCTGTTCCAGAATATGTTGTAATCTTGGAGCTTACTTTTTTAGTTGATTGCAAAGCCTTCTGAACTTCAGTAGCAGCTTGAACTCTATTAGTGATGAGTATTACTCCTAATCTTTTGAAAAATTCACTATTAGCTAATATCTTCGTGAATAAAGCCCACTTAGATAAAACTAGGTTATTTAAATTATATAGTTCAATTCTTCTATTGTATTTTTTTTCTATGATGTCTCGAATTTCTTTATTATTCCTCAAATCTCTTGAAAACTCACCTTGTGGATCTAGAATAAAAATAGAAATTTCAGGATGCTTTGCGTAACCAAGCATCATCATTTTAGATATTACCGATTTTCCTGAACCAGTTTTACCAAAAATACCTATATGATAAGCTTCTCCAGCACCAGTTTTTCCAGTTCCAAAATGCTTTAGCCACATTGGCATTTTAATATCAGTTCCATAAGCTTTACCTAAGTAAAAGAGTTGATCTTTGAATTTATCAAATAAAATTTCCATCAAATTATCGTCAAATAGTTTAATAGAAGTCCCAGTTGATGGAACTGTGCCGAAAATGCTTGGTTCAATTTCTTTTTCATTTATTGCTAGCACAGAGCTTATTCTCATCTTGGCTATATGTATATCTTGTTTTTCAGTAATTGGATCAACTCTACCTCTCTGCCGTATTATACCCCTCATAGTTGGATCTTGAGTCCAAATATTTTGCATTATAATCTCTGTTATTTGGCCTAGAGCAAAATGTTCATTATTATCTTGAAAGTAATTAAAAGTAGCTAATTTGCCTACTAATCCTTTATTGACTGCTGTACCAATTATATCTAATGTTAATTCTCCGGTAGATGATGGAGAACCAATTACACCGATATTTTCAGCGTTTTCAAAACTGGTTTTCAAATTTTCCATCATTTAATTACTTCCCCCACTCTGTTCTATATCCATGCATAGCAAAATATAAATCTGAATACTTACCGTCCCAATTTTGGCTCATTTCCTGAGTAGTAGTTTTTCTTATAGCAGGTAAAGCAGTTCTTAGATGTTTTACCATTCTATCTGCTAGATATAAAGGAAATGGTTCCATCAAACCTGGCACATTACATTGTGATTTTACAGATTCTAATAAGACAGATAATCTGTTTTTATTATTCGCTACTGAGGGTGAAACTTCCAATCTTAAGGCTGGGATATGATCAAAAGGGCGATAATAGATAATACACAATTCATCCAAATAATCTATAATTTTTTTGATGAATGGTTCTGATTTTAATGGAGGTTTTTCTATATACCACCTATAAGCGAATTTTTGTACATTTAATGGTCCAACTAACTCACCTGGTTTTAAGACAAAGGAGAGTAGCCCTCTATCTTCATAGTTACTGTTTAAATTTAGAATTTTATGAGTAATAACTTGTCTAGTGGTATACTTAGGAACCGCAGCATAAATTTGATCTGTTTTTTTAGATGATAATATTTTGATATAAGCTGCTAGAGCCATTTTTAATCGTTTGTTAAATAGGATTTTCAATTCTTCTGGTGCTTCCTCAAGCCTATTAATTGCTTGATAGATAGTGGCTATGGGAGTTATATATGAACCATCAAAATAAATAAGGTTATGGGGTGCTTTAACTGCCAGTGTAAGTTCCATACACATCATAATAGCCCTAGTTATATAATTAGTTGCACTATTATGAGTAATTGTAAGTAAACTTGAGTCGTGCCGTGGTTTTGGCCAATGTCTAACTTCGGTGGGTGGTGCTAAACCCTCAACTGCTACGCTTGCTGATGCAACGATGTCTGTAGAAAGTAATTTTTCAATGGAAAAGGATCCATCTACAGCGCAACAAGTAGGATATGAGGGAGGTAACATTATATCTGAGTCTTTTTTTAACAAATTCTCTTCTTTTAGTTTTTTTCTGATGTCAGGTTTAATTTTATAAAGATTTTGAAACGAATTTGATAATTTTAACCCAATTTCATCGCATTTACTTAGCATATCAACTACTAATGCTTCAGGCAATTCGTTAAAAGGATTTTCAGATATAATTTCAACCATGATAATGTCAAAAAGAATTTTTACTTTTTTGTGTATTTTCGAGCTTACCCTTAACAACTATATGTAGGTATATAATATTGAATAATATCAATATATGTTAAGGATTTAACTTACTACTAAAGTCATCAATTGAGTTTCTATGATTTGATCTCTCAAGAAAACTTAATTCATTAGAAAGTAACTTTTTTAGAAGCGATAATATGGGTTTATTATTTAGAAAATGGTTTGGAAAAGGTCTTAAACTTATTTAATAAATTCATAACTTAAATATTAATTCTTAGACTAAGTTAAAATAGACATCCACAGTATAATGATCTGAACCAGAAATGGCATGTGTGGTATCTCCAGTGGTCGAGTTGACAATGTAGGCAGCCAATAATTGATTGACATAAATGAAATCGACACGGGAATCATACCCTGGGCAAGTTATTCCCCAATCACTCGGATTCAGATTTCGATAGACATCAGTCCATTCATGAATTAACGAAGCGTAGGGGCTGTAATCATACCCTGTTTCAGGATTATTATAAGGCGGGATCATCATGCTTAACGGTCCATATCCAAGCCCGCTTTGTAAATAATTTAGACCCCAATCTTCGGGAGAAAACGAGTTTAAATCACCCAAATATATTATAGGCGTACTTCCTAAATTGTCCATATAATTTATAATACCTTCTTGCTCCCATTCTCTAATTTGTTCATATTCAGATCCCGAGAATGCTTTTAGATGGGAGCCAATCACATTTATTATTGTTCCATACACATTTATTTCTATATCAAAGAAATCATGAGTTACATCGTAACT
>Ga0209977_10000332_pt1 | contig 18467 bp, 12 predicted proteins | sample SumtaG_2_FD_183113 | JGI IMG/M metagenome (GOLD analysis project Ga0209977, IMG submission 183113) | Deep subsurface microbial communities from Indian Ocean to uncover new lineages of life (NeLLi) - Sumatra_00607 metaG (SPAdes) (version 2) | ecosystem: Environmental > Aquatic > Marine > Oceanic...
AATCCGGGTTACAACCCGAGTAAGTCCTGCTAAACGCCGGGAGTAACTATAACTCTCTTAAGGTAGCCAAATGCCTTGTCTGGTAAGTTCAGACGTGCATGAATGGTCCAACGTTCTCCCCATTGTCCCAGCCTTCTGACGATTGAAATTACACTCCGGCGAACGGACCGGAGAAGCCCAGCGGGACGAGTAGACCCCGTGGAGTTTTACTGCAGCCTGTTGTTGCGATTTTGGACTAAATGCAGAGTATAGTCGGTAGCGGAGATGCCGTAATTTCGGTTACGGCGGAGCACAAATGGAATACCGGCCTTTTCTTCTGAAATCGCTAACGGCACCACAAATGTCGGACATCCGCAGGTGGGCAGTTTGGCTGGGGCGGCTCACTCTAGAAAAAATATCTAGAGTAACCAATGATCAGCTCAAGCGGGTCAGGAATCCGCTGAAGAGTTTAAGAGCAAAAGCTGGTCTGACTGGATTCTGATCACCAAGGAATCCTGAGGCTAACGCCTGGTCTAGCGATCGTTAACTAATCTCGTGTGGATGGTTGACGTGATAGAAAAATTACCCCGGGGGTAACAGAGTTGTCACGAGTAAGAGTTCCTATCGACCTCGTGGCTTGCTTCCTCGATGTCGGCTCTTCCTATCCTGGGAGCGCACATACCGGTTTTTGGGCCGTTTATACGGTTTTAAGGCCGGGTGCACAACTTCCAAGGGTGGGGCTGTACGCCCATTAAAAGGGAACGTGAGCTGGGTTCAGACCGACGTGAGTCAGGTCGGATTCTATCTGCTGGGCTTGTAGGTTGACTGAGGGTAAGGGAAAATCAGTACGAGAGGAACATTTTGCCGGCGCCTCTAGTGTACCGGTTATCTGACAAGGTATTGCCGGGCAGCCACGCGCTAACGGATAAGTGCTGAAAGCATCTAAGCACGAAGCCGGACCCGAAAATAGTCAGCCAATCTTATTTCATTAGAGTTAGGCTTTATATTGGGTATTTATACTGGCTTTGTTGAGAAGACGGACCTGTGAAAGTTGGGTATCAACATTAGCGTATAAGCGGTAGCATAAGCGGGAGCGCAAGCAAAAGCGAAGGCTAAAGCATAAAGCGCGAGTCATAGTATAAATGGTTGGTGTAGAGTACTGACGAGAGTGGGGCGCGGTGACGCGAACCATGGGAATGAGACGAGTGCACCCGTAAAAGACGGGGTTGGTGAGGTAGGGGTGTACGTAGGGAGCTTTCGGGCGACCTATTTAGCCCGCTACTCTCAATAGCACGAGTGTGTGGTAGTCGAAAGGGGATTACAGGGTTCAGGCTTAGAGCTTGAGGGTTATAAGTGTAATCAGGGCTGGTAAGGAATGAGGTTGAAATGAGTAGGAAGGAGTATGTTCTTGAGCTAAGATTTTATTTTTATATTTTTTTAATCTATTTTGTAAATAATTTTGTGAAATGATTTATTTATGCATATTTTTTTCTATATAGATAATGCGCTCACTATTTTTATTTAAGATTTTATTTATTGGGGATAAAGAGGTTGGCAGAAGTAGTTTTCTTAAAGATTCTTTACGGACAGATTATTTCAACGGAGAAAGGAAAAATACAATAGGAGTAGAGATTTATCGCAAGGAGTTAACTATTGAAGGGAGAGTGGTTGATCTGATGATACATGATGTTTCTAATAAAGAAATATGGAGACCTCTTTTACGATCATATATATCAGGGTCAAATGCAGCTATCCTTATGTTCGATCTTACAAATTTAAAATCCTTTAATTACTTATTTCATTTTCCTAAAATGATTAGAGAGGTAGCAGGAGAAATCCCGATTCTATTACTTGGAAACAAAATTGATTTAGAAGAGGAACGTGCAGTATCTAGAGAAGAAGGAACTGCTTTCACGAGAGATAATAATTTATTAGGATATATTGAGATTTCTGCGAAAACTGGACAAGATTGTGAAGGCATATTCAAATTAATAGCAGAGAATATAATGACGCAATTACAATTGCACTAATGATGTGAAGCATAATGATAACAAATTTTGAGATGAGACGAGATGGAGTATGTTCTTGAGCAAAGTTTTTCAAATTTTTTCTATTTTTTTAAATATTTCAATTAAGAATTTTTGAATAAATTTTAAAACATTAGGACTTAAATTAAATGTATGGCATTTATGGAACCTAATACACAAAATATTAATGAAGTTTTAAAAAAGTTGTTGGAAGCTATCCCAGAAGTGAAAGCCGCTGCAATTATATCAAGGAGTGGTTTTATTATCGCTTCAACATTTTCACAAGGTGTCTATGAGATGGGGGTTGGTGGTATGACTGTAGCATTTTTCTATCTAGCTGAAAGGGTGGTTATGGAGATGAGAAAAGGGGAATTTGATCAGATATTAGTCAAGGGGACTGAAGGATACATAATTGTCACACAAGCTGGTTTCGATGCTTTATTGATCACTTCATTATCGGATATACGAGGGATTTTCTTCGATGTTAATGGGATTTGCAAAAAAATAGCACAATTACTTGGCTGATTTGAGGTGAGAAGGGTTGGAGGAGTATGTTCATGAGCATAGATTTTATTTTTATTTAAATTGATGGTCATTTTTTTAACAGATGAATTTAAATTCGGAATAAAACACTTTTAAAATTTCAATACATTTTTTATAGATTAAGGAAATCTCTTAAACGGATCTTTATTTTACTTAAATCGTTTTTGTCTATAAGACCAATTTTATTTTGAAATCTCCTATAATCAAGACTACGAATTTGAAAAATTACTGCGACAGAATCATTATTTAATCGATTTTTTTGGTTCTTTTTGATTAAAAAGGTATAGGGGAGATTCAGGGCATCTAAATTTGATTGTAATGGAATTATTGTTATCATTTTAACTTCAAGGGTATTTGCGATGATTAGACAAGGTCGTGTCTTTTGTGTTTCACGTCCAACTGTATCTTCAGCTTTAATTGAAAGTTTGACTATCCAGATTTCACCAGGTTTAATGTTCTTTAATTGTTTTACAGTCATAGTTTTTCTTGCTATTTAATCTTCAGCTTTATCCCATAAATCAAGTTCATCTTGGATTTCTTTAGTTAAGTATTCCTGTTTAAATCTCAATTTCTTTACTAGATTGATGGCCGTTATTATTATTTTAGCGCTTATAAATGGTTTCTCTTCTTTAATTTTCTTAAAAAGATCGTCGTCTAAGATATCTTCATCATAGTGTTTTATATAGTAAGCGGTGGAAACGGCTTCTAATAAATCTGCCTGATTATATTTACTCAGAGTATGATCTAACACAATTTTGTTTATTTTTTCAACAATTTCTTGTTCTTTCTGATTTAATTGATAACTAGTTTCCAATGCAGCTATTATTTCATTGTTATTATAGTAATCAGCGGTTAAATCAGGAGAATAAGGGCCATTTTTATAAAGGCTAAAATTGTATCTCTTCATATTAATACCTAGAAATTTACAGAGAAAAATGATTTTCTGAATAATTAAACGAGTCTGGAAATTCCTTGCAGGTTTAGGATTTTTTATTTCTACATTACTTTTTCTTAATATTGCAATAACCTTTTGAAAATCAGGATAAACGTAGTCCATTATAGATATCCTCCACTTCTTTTATGTTTCCCATCCATTTTATAATTTTTTTAAGTTCATTCTTACCTGAGTCTTCTATCATATAGATATGCATAGATTTTTGATCCAATTTTATTGGTATTTTCGATATATATTCTAAATCTTGTAAGTAATCCAAGTTTGATTTTAATTTCCCATCTGAAATGTTTAACATAGTTTTTAATTCACGAAATTGAAGCCCATCTTCATTGAATCTCATCAGGGTCAATAATATACAGCGAGTTAATGTAAATACTTTAGAATTTATTTTTTTAGAGTTTTCAACTATATTTCTAATAATATTTTTGGGATCTTCTTCCATTTTTCTAACTTTATATATAAAATTAAACTATTTAAACTCTGCTATTAACTTTGGAAATAAAAGTAATATACAAAGCTATAAATATTAAGCGTTTCTATTTAGAATATAAGAATATACGTAAAAAACAAAGATAATATAGATTTCAAAATCTTCGCAATCACTAATTACTTGAAAAAAATAGAACTGGTGATAAAACATATCCATAAAAATTCAAGAAAAGTTCATTAAGCAAATACAAGGAATAATAGATGAACAAGGGAATACTAATATGGGTGCAAACTATTTAATTACGAGAGCTAGAGCTGTGATTGTAAGAATAGTTGGAAGAGATTCTGAATATTATCGTCATATTGAGGAGATTTTTAGTTCAAACACATGGAATTTACAATATAAACTAAGTCAGATAATGAGCTCATTAAAAGGTTTACTACAAGACTTGAAAAGTGGATACTTAAAATCTCTCTCGGAAATAATACATGATGATATTTTTAGTGATTTTTTAGAAATGGCAAATCATTTATTACAAGAAGGGTATAAGGATGCAGCAGCAGTAATCGCAGGCTCTACCTTAGAAGAACATCTAAGAAAAATATGTAGTAAAACCAATATAGACATTGAAATTGAAACACCAAAAGGAATAAAACATAAACCTACCGATCGGATGAATGCGGATTTAGCAAAACATCAAATTTACACTAAAGGCGAACAAAAACAAATAACAGCATGGTTAGATATTAGAAATAATTCTGCTCATGGAAAATATGATGAATATGATGAAAATCAAGTTGATCTGATGATTACTGGAATAAAAGATTTTTTTGTAAAACATCCTGCTTAGGTAAGAAGTATATAAGTTACTTGATTTTTCTTTAAAAATAAAGAAATTTAGGATTAATATAAATCAAAAAATTTCTAAGGAGTAGATATATTTATCACGAAGCTATCTTCGGATAAAGTAAGAGTTTAAATATATACGGTTCTATAGGTATAATGAGATGACAGGTTCGAATCCAGACGATATTTTTAACGATTTCAGGAGTGGCAAGATTGACAAATCTTATGCAATTAACAATTTATTTTCAATACTTCGTAATTCGAAAAACGACCAATTAAGAATTCAAATTATTGAACTTTTAATTAATAATTTCCTGGATGAAGGTGTAGATATTTTAAAATGGGTGATTATGAATGAGAAATCACAAGATTGTTTGTTAGAATTTTATCAAAATTTGGAGAGAAGTAATAGTAAGAAGGCTGAAAATTTAAAAAATTTATTGTTAGATACAATAGGAACAAATTTTATAGATAGATTTAAAGTAAATCGGGAAGAAGCCTATGTAATAGGTCTTTTAGATATGCCCGGTTATAAAGTACGGACATCTGAAGAGGGTTCATGGCCTCATTATATTTCTTTTACTGTTGAAGAGGAACATGTTGTGGGAATATTTGGATTTGAAATTTTTCCAGACTTAAAACTTGTTAAAATGTTTACTAAGCTAAGAAAATTAGAAACATACGTAACTGGTACTTCTGATTTAAAACAACTTAAACATCTAAAAAATCTAGAATATCTGAAGTTCGATTGTGTTGGTATTTCAGAAGGTAATGGTTTACAAGATTTTACTTCGCTTAAAAATTTGAAAGAACTACATCTTATAGATATAACAAGCATTAATTTTATAAAATCTATGGAAGGCTTAAAAAATTTAGTAAATTTAGAAAAATTAAGCATAACAGGAGAAGATACCTATGAATATAGAGGGGAAATTACTACAATTCAGGAATTAGAAAATTTAGTTAAACTAAAAGAATTGAAACTTTATTCTAATAAAATATCGGAGATTGAATGTCTTGATAAGTTAAAAAACTTAGAACTCTTGGATTTAGGGGGTAATAATATAGAAAAAATAAATGGTCTTAATAATCTAATTAATTTGAAAGAGCTTAATTTGAGTAATAACCACATCTCTCAAATCTCAGGATTAGAATCTCTTACTAACCTTGAAATTTTGGATCTCTCAAATAACAAAATTACTAAAATTGAAGGGCTTTACAATCCTAAAAAGTTAAAAAAGTTGTATTTATGCAACAATAAGCTGGTAAAAATTCAAGGGTTATCCAATTTAAGCAACTTGGAAGAGCTAGATATAAGAAATAATGAAATAGAAGAACTTAGGGGATTAGAGAGTTTAATAAACTTGGAAAATCTGTTTATTGATGGCAAAAAACTCTCCAATATCAAATATTCCAACAGTATGCAGGGAACATGGGGTGTACATCATCCAGATATATTTGTAGAATCTTGTAGAAGAATAAAAATTGGGGATTTGACAGAATTGGATGGATATTCCACAGAAGAATTGATTGACTTATATAAAAATAAGAAGTTACATAAAAGATTTTGGAAAGGGATAGAATCTTTTATATTAGAAAGGGGAAACGATGATTTGCTCCTCTCATTTTATGAACTCGTTGTTAAAACATTTCCTGATAGAAAGCTAGTATGGCAACTGTTAGCTTCGAATTATGAAAAAAAAAAAAACCAAGACAAACATATCGTTGCCCTAGAAAATATTGTTTTAATAAATCCAAAAGATCATAAGGTTTGGAATAAGCTTGTATCATTATATTACGAAAAAAATGATTTTCATAAAGTTTTAGACACTTATAAACGTATAACGGTTGCTTTTCCTCTCGAATCAAAAGGTTGGTTTGATCTGGCAAATATTTACTTTGAGAACAAAAAACATAAGGAAGCTCTTGGTGCTATCAACCGAAGCTTAAGTTTAGATTCCAAATATAAAGCAGCGATAGAACTTAAAACTACAATTACTAAAAAATTTGAAAAATGAAAAATAAAATCTTATTACTATGATCTCCCTATTAAATGGAACAAACCTCCTAACATAGTAGCTATTCCTGTGATAAGTGGTCCAATTACCAACCCTAAATTCTTAAGTAACCTTTTAAATTTATCTCTGGATGCACCTGTAGAATCATGATTGAAAAAATCATCTAAAGGTCTTTGGGGATCTGGATCTGGAGGTGTTCTTGATACATCAGGTGAATTCATCACATAATAATCAGGATTTAGACCTTGACTTTCATCTAATTCTTCTTTAACCTTATTCATACAATATTGCATGGCACAAGCAATATAATAAACTGCATAACATAAGAGTTTTTCAACTTTTTCATAAAAATATCTGTGTGGACTTGAGGAACGAGTTTTATTATCTATATCTTTCTTCCAATCCCATTTTCTATCAACAGAACTTAGAAAGAGCCCAGAATTTTTAGCTTCTAACTCATTATTACCATTAAATTCGATGTGCTGATGATTCCCATCAGTTCTATATGCGATATTTATTGCTTGCACAGCCATGGATGTTACCGCAACTTCTGGAGGGATTGGAACTATTAATCCGGTTTTTCCAACTTTTCCAATATCATAGGAAAAATATAGAGTTTCGGGCCCACCCTTATGGGCTTTATCCCATTTTGTAATACTTGCTAGTTGATTTTCAAACCAATTATGATAATCATTATAATAGATATGAGAATAATGCTTACGTTCCAACAAGTGAGCAGGTACAACTAAATCTGCAAGATAATGTGTCATTGCACCTAACCAACCTGCTGCCCCTTCAGGTTGCATAGCTGAAATATATATTCCTTGTTCATTTTTAACTCTATGTCCTATGCATTTTACTGCTGCTTCACCTAATTGCTTTGATTTAGTCGCGGATAAAGTCTTATAAGGAGCAAAACCGTATGTTCCACCAAAATCTATTACTTGGAAGTGATATGTGTGTTGTTGTGTTTGACCGACCCATTTATTTATATTTTTTGTTTTTGGATGAAAATCTTCAATTATTATCCCCTCTTCAGGTATATTTATCTTTTGTGGATGATGTTCTTTAATCTTTTCTGTCATGTCAGAAGTTATCTTCATATCAGGCATTTGTGTTGCGAAAAGATATGTCATATAACTTCTGATGACTTCATGATGATTACTGCTACTCCCATAATTTGAGATCCAATTTGGGTAACGATGAGTGGTGTACCGAGCATTTAATAGCCATGACCAATCTAAAGAATTTAATGGATTTTGTATTATATTTCGAAGACTTCGAATAGCACCATCTGCAATCCAATCATGAGTTCCATAATGAGATCCATCATAACCAAAAGCGCCAACAAGAACCTTACTTGCAAAAATATAATCTTTAGGTTCCTTAGGGTGTTGATAAGGATGAGGGGTAAGAGTACCTGGAAATCCATCACCCCAATAATTTGGACCATTAGCGCATGCCGTTACGTCACTCACGAATAAACTAAATACTAATATCCCTAACAGAAATAAGGGAAAAATTCGCTTTTTTTTTATCATTTTATCACCTTCTTATTTTTTTTCATTATTTTTAAACAAAAAATCAATTTTTATCAATTTCACACCTCAAAATGGTGTATTAGAATAATTTAAATCATTGACAACATGGAAATATCCTGATTTTTCGAGGAACATAAAGATGCACATGATAGACATGGCAAATGAGAGAATTGTGTGGAAAATTATGATTTTGCTAACTCCATCGCTCCCTCCTCCAAACTTAGCATAACCACTGGTAATAAATAGAGATGTTGTTAGACCTATGATGGAGGATAAGAACGATACGATCATCATCGGATAACCTAATAAAAGACTGTCAATACTAGGTCGCGAATCATCTTGAGTAATTATCACCTGCCCGTTTTCATCTGTTTCCAAATTAAAATTCAAATATTCATTGAATAGATTTAGCATCATAATAATAGACGTAATACCAGCAAATTTACTTAGAAAGCTAAAATCGAAGCGTCCTACATCATTTTTGGAGAGTGCCAGAGAGATTAAGAATCCACAACTTTTCAACAAAAGATTAAAACCAAGCCCAAGTAGTGAACCACATCTTTCTGTTTCAAAGGCATATTTAATTAAGGAGAGAATATTCATGGTCAGATCGTAAATTAAAATTCCAGTTGAGATGACTTGAGCTGCTATTTGTAGCTTAGGATTTTTGGTTGATGCAAGAATAGCCATGCTTATATAGGCAATGGTGGTTGCAATCGATCCAAAAAGCCCTCCGATGCCAAAACCAGCGTGATGACCATAGAACAAGGAATTTTTCACTTCTTCAAAACTCCCAATATGCCAAATTTTCTTATTTGAGTTTTCAAGAACAGAATTCGATTGATTATCCGCTACTTGAAAGGAAAAATTCCAAGCTCCAGGACCAAAATCACACTTTATAAGATCAGAGCGGTTTTCATACTTATAAGCATAGTAACCTGCTCCTATGACATCAACAAAGTATTCATCATATTCCTCAGGACCAGGACCATAATTTCCTCCGGTGTATTTCATATCTATAGGTTCCAAAGGATTTTCAGGGTCATCAAGGTTAGTCAACACTAACCCAGGAACAATTTCAAATCCATTTCTATAATGTTCTTCATGGGTTCCATCTGGATCTTCAATATAGGCATAAAATCGGAGAATAAACTCATCTGATACAGGATTTATTACTCTATCAGAACTTTCCTTGCCCCATGTTCTATCCCACGTTAAATCTTCTACATACCAATCTCTAATTATCGGGGTATTATAATCACTTGAGTAGAGAGGGTATATAACAGGACCTTCAAACCAACATTTTTGGTAAGTATAATTAGTTAGATTCTCATCAATATCTAGATTTTCATCTAGGGCTTCATAATCCCAAAGAACTGATACTTTGCCATCATGAAAGAATGCTTCGAAATTGTAGTTTAGTTCAACTCTTTTATCAATTGTCAAATGATTTGAAAAGTTAATTGTCCTTTCATACGTTATGAGATCAGTATTATTTAAAGCAAAAATTGACGACACATCCATACTAAATGATTGAATTGTGTCATTTGGCCATAGGATATTCACTTTAACAAAATTTGGTTTAAAGTTATCGATGAAATCACCCCCCATTACAGAGAAAGTAAAATTATCTCCAATCGTTCCTGAACCCGGGTCAAGATAAGAACTAATAAAATAATATCGTAGATCCTCGATAAGAGGGCCAATTGCATAGCCTGTATATGGCCAACGACTTACTGTGTGTATTTCACTTGCTTCTGAAATAAAATAATAATACCATTGTCCTTGTCTTTCCTCTAAGTCAAAGTTTTCAAAATCAACCGTGTAGTTAAATCTAATAAAATCATAATAATCGTCAAATAGTTGATTTGGAGTTACTTCCATTAAATACTCAAACACCTCTTTAGATTGTGGACTTACTAGGACAAGCTTTACATACTCAGGGGGATAACCTTCAGGTCGTTGTCTATATTCCACATGAAAGTCAAATTGTAATTCCTTAATATGCTCCCATCCACAAGCTAACTCTGGAGGTTGAGATTCTACTGAAGTTATGTTTGCTATGTCCTCCAGCAATGATCCTTGATCTGAATTCATTTTTAGCAATGGACAATACAAATCAAAAAACTCCCAATAGATCCACTCAATATACGCTTCAATAACTAAATTATAGCCTGAAAACTCAAAATCAAGGTACCCGACTCGTTTATTTTCTGAATATGGAACTATTAAATTAATTCCCCATTTGCAATTAAATCCACTACAAGCACTAAAGATTACGCCAATAGATACAAAAATAATTGATGTAGTTAAGAGTTCAATCGCAAGTAAAATATAGAAAAATATTAGTAGTGCTACACGTATTAAAATCCATAGAAGTTTAGCTAGAAATGTGAGAATTATCATCCCTATAGTTTCAGCAATTTTAGCGAAGAAGGAAAAAAATAATGAAGCAGTAAGGAAGAAGGTCATTACAAGACCGACTAGAGGAAACGCAAAGCTTAACAATCCAACGATTAATAAACCCAAAAAGTTTAATGTTTTGGGAGTATCTCCGTAAGGAGAATTAATAAGATCAGAAACCCATGGAATAAAAGATAACAGTCCTTGGGGCAAGTTCATTGTAACAGCATTAGTGCCATTAAGTTTAGTGGAGGCATAATCGTATATCCTAGCAAGTTTAGTAATTGTATTATCATTTTCATCGAGGCTTTGGTTAACAGCTCCTATAAGTAAGGAATTTAGAATTTTCATAGCTTCTCGTGGCATGATATCATATCGAATAAAGACAAAATCAGTATCCCCGCACTGTTTATCTATAACTTGACCATCTCTATCAATTGAATAAAATTCAAATAATCCCTCTTGTTCGGTGTATAATGGTGTTTTATCTAGCTGTTTATTTTGGAAATAAGCATTTAATACAGTCTTATCGAAAATTGAGGTTGGGATGACGATCACATTTGGACCGGGTGTAAACGGAGTTCCTGCCGAGTCTGAACGTTCAAGATTATCACCGAGGTTGTAATACTCATCAAAAACACCACCTATAGCATCAACATAATAATAGTAATTTGCGAGAACATCGCGAGTTTGTATACTAATTCCATCCATTGCTGATGGGGAACCTTTAAAATCATAACCAACCCATTTATCTTGACTAATCCCATCAACCCATAGGTGCCAATCATCGTTGCAATCCCATTTAAACCTTAAATGGTACCATTGGTTGGCATTATATTCCTTGATATTGTAATAGGTATCTCCTACTTTATATTGCATATATCCAGAATTATCAAATCGAAAACGTATTGAGTGAGCATCACTTGCATCGCGTATCTGAAAATAACCTTCACCAGTAGTAGAACTCATTCGTAGCCATACTTCGACAAAACCAGTGGAATAACTTCCGTTCCAGGCATATGTTAATTTACCCAGACGATTACTGCTAGTATCATGGAATTGTAAGATTTTACTGTGGCCATCTAATTCATCAGTGACAATAGGACTCTGTCCCCCGTCACTAATGTCTTTCCAATCTTTCGGAACATCTCCTATATTATCATGTTCGAAGCTTAAAGAACTAGGGTAATGTCCATCCTCAGTCACGTGGAGTTGGATAATATTCATTCTTTCTTGTTCTTGGTAGTGTCCATTAAACACTGTAGTATTAGGATTATATATGGCGATAGTATTGGCTCTCTCTATAGCAATAGTCTCAACTTCACATCGAACAACATCATACTTGCCCCACAATCCCTTTTTTCGTACCATTATTTCTTCTGAATATCCCACATGATTAATAGAATATATATGATTTAACCAAGAGCCTCCGAAAACATTTACATCCCCAGTTGAGAGCATTTGCCAAAGTTGAAAATAAAAAGGAATTGTATTACTTTGAATAGTTCTATCATCATTGATATCAAAGTAATATTGATGATTTTCTCCTTCATATTGGGAAGGATGATCTTCCCAGTCATTCCACCATGCGCATTGAAAAACTGGTTTCCAATTATACAACCACCAAGCTTTTGTTGTAGTTGCTCTTTGAGTTGTAGTGCACAATCCCATCTCGCTAGTTTTTTCTGAATAATCTGGATCTATTAAATCATTTATACAGAATTGTATTACTATTTCAAGATTTGGCGTTGGATTTCCTGCTGCTAAATTCTTAAAAGATCCATAAATTGGACGTATTTCAATCATTATATTGCGAAGAGGATCCCTATCATTGGGATCCCAAGCATTATCTCCATCAGTATCTTTAGTTAACGGATTTGTTCCACTTGTAAATATTTCGTAGCTATCTGACCATCCATCCGAATCAGTATCAGATAAAGAGGCATCGGTTATCCACGCATGTCTATCTTGTGACCTCGCCTGAATGAAAGTATCAGTTTCAATATGATAATCTGAGAGGAAGAAAGTATCATTAGAATTTATATTGTAAATAACAGTCTTTAAAACATACTCTCCATAATAATCTTTTATTTTACCGTTGGTTACATAATCAGAAAGCTTGAGTGATGTTTCATATATGAAAATGTCATTCACGTCAAATTCTTCAAAATAAGTTAGTAACGTACTTTCAGGTATACTTAAATTAGGGTTTTTTTTTATAATTTCAATTGATATATTACCCATTCCTAAGAGATTATCTCCTGAATTAATTTTTAAAAAAAGCTCAGCATCAAACACTCTCCCAGTTTGAGGAATTTCCAAATAAACTTCATTTAAATCTTCATCCTCATTATTATATTGTTTCCCTTCCGAAGAGCAGTTGTAAAAATCTTTTATATCGATAATGTCAGTTCCTCTAACAAGTGTATCCACTTCTACACCATCTAAAATTCCATCCCCATCAAAATCCTCACAATTCGGGTCAAGGTACCTGCAAAAGTCGAGTTCAAATTGTTCTAATAAGCACCCTGGAATAGTATCACCACCAACTTCACTAATTTCAATAACGTAGTCGCCATAATAATTTAGTGCTAGATTGTCATCATTCATTTTATCAGTTATATCCACTACTTGAGAGAAATGCCTTGTGCTATTTGTAATGGATTCATATAAGACAATATTGTTGCTTAGTTTAGTTATCCTTACATTTAAGTTGAGTACATCTTGTTCATTAATACCATAAGCTTGAAGGCTATCTGCTCCTCGTTCCCCAAACGATATTGTAAATGCAATTTGGGCGGTTGCTGCCTTTGTAAAGAATTTAGGAAAATGAAGAGACACAGGTTCAGTTAAGTTAAGTCGTATATCTTTTCCATATTCATCTTCGAGTTTTACATTATAATTTACGATTTCAGCATTGTCTAATAAAAAATCATTATCTGAGTCAGGACAGGTAGGATCTGTTTGAAATTTTAAAATTCCCCATCCATTCACCTCTTCTCCATCCTTAATTCCATCTCCATCGCTATCACTAGCACTTATATCCGTTCCAAGCTTTAATTCCATATAATCAGATAGAAAATCGCGATCAAAATCCCAATTGGTTGGATATGGATCCTCACAATCTGTTAATCCATCTGCATCAGAATCTTGCAATCTGGGGTGTGACTTAGCTAAAAACTCCTCGTAATCTGATACTCTATCATAATCTGTATCTCTCTTTAGGGGATCTGAATTCACATGAATAAGAGAAGTATTTTCGAAATAATTTATCGAGATATCCCATCCATAATATTCTATATAATCATTTAAATTGTCGTGATCAGAATCAGGTTCAAGAGGTGATGTGCCTAATGTGAGTTCTCCAATTCCAGAATCGTCATATCCATCAACAAGACCATCATTATCGGTGTCTGGGTCTAAGTAGTTAGTCATAGATATCTCATTCTCATGGTGATCACTTAAATTATCACCGTCAGAATCTTTGGTGGACTCTGGAGACTGAGAAAGCTCTAATCCATATAGTTTTTCAAGGCTACTATATTTATACTCATTATCAGAATCTTCGATATTAGAAAATATTTCAAAAGTAGCGATCTTAGTAGTGCCTGAAGGGTCAATTACTTCTACTTGTCCTTGATAAATAGTTGTTTCCTCACACTTAAAGGTAACTTCACTATAATTATTAAAAATTCTATCAAACAGGAATGTTTTATCCTTACCATTCTTAATTAACCAACGGAACTCAAGCTCAGAGATATCATAGAGACAATCGTATCCAAAAGCCCTCAATACTAATTCTCCAGTATCATCAGTGCTAAAAACATTCCCAGGAGGACCATAATACATATAATTAGGCACGTAAATTTCCGGTGAACGCGAATGTACAATAATATTTATTTCACGAGAGGAAGTCAGACCTGAAGGGTCAGTTACATTTAGAGTATAAGTATATTTACCATCATCTAAAATTACAGTAGGACTATTATTCATAGAAAATAATTCATTTTTCTCATTATACCAATAATAATTTAAATTAGGACGATCTAATAACGCATCATAAATTTCAACATCTAAATTGATTGCTTGACCTTCAACTCCTTGAAATGAAAATGGACCTAAAATTTCTGGAGCTTTTTCTTTAATTACAATAATTCCATATCTTAGATACTCATTTCCATTATAATCTGACACTTTAAGAGTTATGTCATAAATTCCTGCGGTAATCCAAGCATGTTTAGGGGCACGCTCGTAGGAAATCACGCCATCACCAAAATCCCAATTAAATTCGTAATCTGTTACATTTTCATCTTGAAGTTCAACTATAGATGTAAACTGAAATAGCTCATCTTCATACAATTCATTTGGGACGGTTCCTATTGCTATATAAGGGTCATGATTTTCAGAACTAGATGAAATCGTAGGAGTCTCCTCTATCAATGCATCATTTACCCAAATAACTCTTGAATATATATCCGTAGCAGCATCGTCATCCATCACAGTTAAAGTTACATTGTAAAAACCAGCTTGAGAATAAGTATGAAAAACCCATTTCCCCCATGAAGCAGTGTTATCCCCCCAATTCCAAATATATTGGAGTGAATGTTTGTCGCTTGCAGTATCATTGTTCTTTCTAGCATTAAACTGGATATTAGATTGAGCATGAAGAGAAGTACTACTTAAAATCTCAAAAAAAGCACTAGGGGCTCTGTTAAGTACTTCAATATAAGTGGTTCTCCTACTAATAGTTCTTTGTCCATCTATAATAGAGACAGTAATTGGATATCTCCCGCTTTTTTTCCAGGTATATTCAATAGAACACTCTTTAGAAGTTATTTGGGATTCAGAAAAATCATATAAATATGTAAGATTTTCAATCGATTGATCCAATCCCTCATTTAATTCAAAAATATCTTGAATACTGAGTAATACTTCTTGGTCTTCAAAAGTTTGATTATCGCAAGATAAATTGATATTAAATTGAAGTATGTCATTTTGGATTGTCAACTCAAGAGATTTTGAGTACTCCTTGCCTTTATAATCCCAAATCTGGAATTTCGGTGAATATCTTCCCTGTATAGAATAACTATGGTTTATTGATCCGAAAAATACTCCATTTTCTTCATATAAATGTTCAGTTTCAATTATTTCTAAAGCACCATCACCCCAGATCATTGTTGTTTGAGAAGGATTCCCCATAAATTCAAATGAAAACGTAATAGGATATCCTGTTCGAAAATGCACCTTTTCACTTTCAATTGAGAATCCTGTGATATGAAATTCAAAATCAGGTGTTGGAGTACTAACAAAAAATGAAATTAATATAATTGTAATAGTCGATATTGCTAAACCCAATTTTGTAATTCTGGATTTAGTAATTTTTTTTAGATGGATTTTTTCTGGATTTAAAGACATAATGTTCACAAAATTCTTTTTAATATAACTAGAATATAACTAAAATCCTACGTATTTAAACAAAAAATAAATTTGTACAATTTTTTTTTAAGAGACTTAATCTATTTTTTCTATTATTTTATTTTTTTATGAGAATATTTAGTGATTTGAAGATTTTCAATAGAGTTTGGCATAAGAGTTAAATTTCTATAAATCTCACTTAATTAAGTCAAATTTGATCGAAAATTCGAGTTCACTAGGGAAATTCAATGAAAGAAAGTCAAAAATTCCGTTTTAAAATTGCAGTTATGGGTGATAGTCAGGTAGGAAAAACCTCCTTAATGAAAAAGTTCACGCAAGGTTCATTCGACGAAGATTATCGTAAATTTAGAGGTGCTCAATTCTCTAAATTTGAAAAAGAAATAGATGGAGATATGATTAGGTTGATTTTCTGGGATATCGCTGGTAGTGATGAATATCGTTATCTTCGTCCTTCTTTTTATAAAGAAAGTGGCGCGGCTATTATTGTGTTTAGTCTTGAAGAGAATAATCTAGGAAGAGAGAGCTTCAATCATATTCCAGAGTGGCGTGAAGAAGTCATGAAATATCGTGGTGATATTCCTGTATACGTTTTTGCTAATAAAGCGGATTTAGTGGAAGAGGATGAATTGGATGAGACGAATATTAAGAAGATGGTTGAAGAACATAATTTACGGGGCTATTACATAACCTCTGCTATAACAGGGCACAGTATTATCAAGGCATTTAATCATATCATTGAGGAATTATACAATAAAGCTAAAATGGTACCTTCACAAGAAGTTTTTAAAAAAAAGAAAGCTAAGAAGAGGAAAAAAAGAAGTTGATTAGTATTTTTTCACTCCTAATGGATTTCTCTTCTAAATTAATCGACAATGATTAACTGAAATAGTTAAAACGTAAATTTTTTCTTAAATAATTTTTTCCCCGCAATTTGGACAGTTTTTATATTCAGGTGCCAATTTTGCACCACAATTAGAACATGTATCGTTCCCCGCCTTTGAACTTTTCACACTTGCTCTAATTGCCCCGATAATCGCTACTATCAACCCAACTAGGAGGATAATTGGTCCGAGTAAGTACAGATATGCCCACGAAGAATCTACTGGGTAAATAAAATTAACAATATATCCAGCAATTCCACAGAATAATATTGTTATTCCACAATTTACTACTTTATCTATTTTTCCCATTTATTTTCACAAATTTTTGTCTTTTATTTTTAATTATGTAAATCCATATTTAAAAGTTAAATACAAAATATAAAATTTTATGAATAAGAGATAAAACAGTGGTGACGCGAACCATGGGAATGAGACGAGTGCACCCGTAAAAGACGGGGTTAGTGAGGTAGGGGTGTGCGTAGGGAGCTTTCGGGCGACCTATTTAGCCCGCTACTCTCAATAGCACGAGTGTGTGGTAGTCGAAAGGGGATTACAGGGTTCAGGCTTAGAGCTTGAGGGTTATAAATGTAATCAGGACTGGCAAGAAAGCGGTTGAGATTGAAGTGCTAAGAAAGAAGGAGTATGTTCTTGAGCAAAGTTTTTTATTTTATCTTTTTCTTATTTTTATAGTAATTAGTTTTTTTTATACTTGTCTTCTATGGAGCCTACTACAGACGATCTTGATGATATATTAAAAGAGTTGTTGGCAAGCATCCCAGAAGTGAAAGCCGTCGCAATTGTGTCTTCTGGGGGATTACCTATTGCTTCCGCATTACCTCAAGGAATTGATGAGACAAGGATAGCAGCGATGACTGCATCTCTTCACTCGTTAGCCAAACACGCAGTTATTGCGTTGAAAAAAGGTGAATACGATCAGCTTACCATAAAAGGCTCAAGTGGCTACCTTTTAGTGCATCGGGTTAATTCTAACGCAGTATTAATAGTTTCTACAACAACTGAGGATGTAAAATTAAGACGAATATTTTTTGATCCATATCCACAGAACTATTCGGATGCTGGTGAGGTTTGAAATGAGTAGGAAGGAGTATGTTCTTGAGCAAAGTTTTTCAAATTTTTTCTATTTTTTTTTTTAAAAATCTAACTGTAATTTTCGAATTTTCATCAGAATCTTAAGTTGAATAAGAATTTTGATAGAAATATTTAAATGTATTATTGATAATACAACTCCTTGAAATAGAACATATATTGTTTTAAGATGTTAAAAAAACAAAATTATTTGGTAATTGGATGTATCTTTCTATTCTGTGTTGGGTCTTCATTAGGTTTTTGGGCTATAACAAAGTCAAATGAATCTGATGATGATATTGTTTCTGGCACCGGCAAAATA